>Ga0208645_1000029_pt1 | contig 284580 bp, 234 predicted proteins | sample VirMetDEL_Sep_01_FD_184519 | JGI IMG/M metagenome (GOLD analysis project Ga0208645, IMG submission 184519) | Aqueous microbial communities from the Delaware River and Bay under freshwater to marine salinity gradient to study organic matter... | ecosystem: Environmental > Aquatic > Marine >...
CGCTCCTCAGAAGCCCTGTAGCAAGAAATGTTCGGCGACCGGCCCGAGTGCCAGCGCAGGCAAGAACGTGAGCCCGCCGACGAGCAGAATCACCAGCGTCAGCAGGATCACGAACAGGGGCCCGTGGGTGGGGAAACTGTTTGCGTCGACCGGCGCACGGTTCTTGGCCGCAAGGCCACCTGCAATGGCAAGCACCGGCAGGATGAAACCAAAGCGGCCCAGCAGCATGGCGAACGCGATCATGAGGTTGTGGTAAGGCGTGGCCGCGCCAAACCCGGCGAAGGCCGATCCGTTGTTTCCGGTGCCAGAGGTGTAGGCGTAAAGGATTTGGCTGAGGCCGTGCGGCCCCGGATTGGTGATCGACTCGGCAGGGCCTGAAAGACTGACGCCGAGAGCCGTGAGCACAAGAACACCCACCGGCATCACCAGCAGCGTTGCTACCAGCAGGCGAACCTCGCGCGCTTCAAGTTTCTTGCCCAGATATTCAGGCGTGCGCCCAATCATCAGGCCAGCCAGGAACACCGTGATCAGGACGAACAGCAGCATGCCGTACAGCCCGGCGCCGACGCCGCCGAAGATGATTTCGCCCAGCATCATATTGACCAGAGGCACCATGCCGCCCAGCGCACTGAAGCTGTCATGCATCGCATTGACCGAGCCATTGGACGCCGCGCTGGTTGTTGTCGCCCATAGCGCCGAGGCCGCGATACCGAGCCGGCTTTCCTTGCCCTCCATCGACCCGACCTGCTCAACCGCCAGACTGGACAGCATTGGATTCGGTTGATGCTCGGCGGCCAGCGTGACGCCAAGGCCCAGGACGAACACGGTCAGCATGCAGGCAAGAATGGCCCGACTCTGTCGTAGATCACGCACGTAGTGACCGAACATGAAGACCAGCGCAGCGGGAATCAGGATGATCGAAACCATCTCGAACAGGTTGCTCCAGGCGGTCGGGTTCTCGAAGGGATGTGCTGAGTTGACGCCGAAGAAACCGCCGCCATTGGTCCCCAGCTGCTTGATTGCGATCTGGCTGGCCGCTGACCCTAGAGGAATGCTTTGCTCGCCGCCCTGCAGCGTGACGGCCTGAACATAGCTCGCAAAACTCTGCGGAACCCCCTGCCAGACCAAGACCAGGGCGAGCACGACGCAGAACGGCAACAGGCAATAAAGCACTGCTCGAGTCAGATCGACCCAGAAATTTCCGATTTCCTTCGCCGATCGCCGTGACAGTGCGCGACAAAGCACCACCAACACGGCCAGCCCCACTGCCGGACTGACGAAGTTCTGCACGCCAAGGCCGACCATCTGGCTGAAATAGCTGAGCTGGGCTTCGCCGCTATAGGCCTGCCAGTTGGTATTGGTCACGAAGCTCACAGCTGTATTGAGCGCAAGATCCCACGCCATGCCCGGTACTGCTTGCGGGTTGAGCGGAAGACTGGCTTGCAACATGAGAATCGTGAACAGCGACACCAGGCTCACAGCAGTCAACGCCAGTAACGCCAGGCTGTAGGTTTTCCAATCGTGCTCGCTGTGCTCGTCAATCCCTGCAGAGCGGTAGCAGAGGCGTTCGATGGGTCCGAGAACAGGCGTCAACCAGGTACGCTCACCCTCCATGGCTCGAAACAGGTAGCGCCCCAACAAGGGGGCAGGTATCAGGACCAGCGCGAAGAAGGCCGCGATCATCCAGTAATCGTGAGTGTTCATTGGCTCTCCTAGCTGCGTTCGGCGCGCAACAGCGCAACCAGGAGGTAGATGAACAGGGCTATGGCCAAGGCCAGCGATAGCCCGTCGAGAAATGTCATGGGGATCAGCTCCGTAGGTCGCATCAGTGCGGTACGGAGAGTTTCAGAGCGAGGGGCGTAAAGATTCGATTGCGCCTTCAGCGCAGCGGCGTAAAGAAAGCGTATTTTTTAAGGACTCGGCTGGTGCTCATGCACGCGCATCGGCCTGGCCGAATGTGCTTAAGCGCAGCTTCAACCCAACACCTGGCGGCGTCCGGTTGAAGCAGCCTGTACAGCGCCATCATGAGGATGGCAATACCAATCGAAAGGGCAATTTAGACCGTCGGGCGTCAGTTCTCGCCCAGCTGCACTTGGAACAACTCCGGCAGCTCATATTGCAACCCGTAACTTTCATAGATGGCTTTGACAGCGCCTTCCTTGATCAGGCCTTCCAACTCGCCTTCCAGCGCGTAAGCCAGCTGACGGTTGGATTCATGCACGGCCATGCCGAGCTCCCAGACCTGTTTGCCCATGTTGGGATAGGCGTTCTGCGCGGCCTTGAGATGACTGTCGTTGGCCTGGCTGAGCATCCAGTCGATCTCACCGCGCATGGCCATGGTCGCGTCAACCTCCCCCGCCTGCATCGCGGCAAATGCGGCCTGAGCGGTTGGGTAGTGATGCAGCATCTTGGCAATGCTGCCGTTGAATACCGATGACAGATAGAACGAGGGGACACTTTCCACTTCCACCCCGACCGGGTGGTAACGGAACACGGCCACGCTGGAAAGCTCTTCGAGGCGTCGATCATCGTAGGCGGACTGCCAGCGCTCGCGCTGGTATGGGCCGAACATGACCACCAGCTCGTTGATCAGCTCGCCCAGCTCGTTCTGCTTGTAGGAAAACTCGCGGTCGTAGGGCACACGCATCATCACGTCGGCCAGTACGTTCGGTCGCAGGTAATGCCCTTTCCAGATGAAGTTGCGCAGGTCGTCATCCAGTGTCTCGTCAGGCCTTACCCACAACACCTCGACCTTCAGCCCGAGTTCCGACGCCAGTTTTTGCGCGAGTTCAAAATCGACCCCGCGCGGCTTGCCATCGGCCATGAAGCTGTAGGGCGGAAAGTTCTCGTACATTGCCACCTTGAGCACGCCCGAATCGATGATGTCATCGAACGCGCGCACCTTGACCACCTCCGCCTGTACCAGCGCGCAAGCCATCCACAAGCAGAGCCCCGCAAGCAACTGGCGCATCGTAGTCACCGCTTGGCAGCTTCGCTTTCGATGTAGGTACGGATGGCCCAGAGCGCTTCCTGGCTGAGGTAATCGGCCATGCGGGGCATGTAGACGGCGCCATCGCGAACAGCACCGTTGATCACGCGCTCCTTGTACCACTCGTCGCCGTCATAGCTGGCTTCCAGTTCACGCAGATCCGGTGCGATGCCGCCAGAGATTGCCTCGAGCCCATGGCAGCGGGCGCAGTTCTGGTTGTAGGCCGATGAGCCAATTTCAACGGCCCTGTCATGGTCTTCACTGGGCGCCCGGTACGGGTTTTCATCGACCCACTCTTCACCCAGCGGGGACAACCCCTTGGTCTCCACCTTCTGCGGCGTGACGTCACCGTGGGCGAAGGCAAAGCCGGCGAAGCCGAGCAGACCAGCAGCAAAAAGTGCGCGCAGTTCAGTTTTATTATTCATGACTACCACCGTTGTTTTCGAATACCTGAGCAAGGCAGCCCCAGTTGGAGCGCATGGTGGTCATCATGGGCATTGCGCCCACCTGGCAGAATCGTGCTTTGGTTGTCGGATTCTCCTCCCTTGGTAGTAGGGCCTGATGCGGCATCGGCGCAGCACCCAGGCAGCAGACCGAAAACACAGGCGGATTGGGAAGATTTCCCTGAATCAGCGGGAGCTTTTCCGTATCTGCCGTGGCGATCCCATCCCAATAATCGAATCGCCTGACCAGCCTCTCGCACAACCCATGTAGCGAGCACAGCAACTGGCCTCGTCCGAATCGACCAAGGGAAACCAACCATGACAACAACAAGCCCCCTGGGCAGCAAACGCCCTCTCGCCATCGCCGTTCTGATTGGCGGTCTCTCACTCAGCGGCTTGGCAGACGCCAAGAACGTCACCTGGGACGACATCGCCAACGACCATCTATCGACCGAAAACGTATTGCAGTACGGCCTGGGCACCAATGCCCAGCGCTGGAGCCCGCTGAATCAGGTGAATGATGAAAACGTCTTCAAACTGACGCCGGCCTGGTCCTTTTCCTTTGGTGACGAGAAGCAGCGGGGCCAGGAATCCCAGGCCATCGTGCATGACGGTGTGATCTACGTGACGGGCTCTTACTCGCGCGTGTTCGCGCTCGATTCGCGCACAGGCAAACGGCTGTGGAGCTACGCGCACCGGTTGCCTGCGGATATCCGTCCCTGCTGTGACGTCGTCAACCGAGGGGCGGCGATTTATGGTGACAAGATTTACTTCGGCACCCTGGATGCGCAGGTAGTCGCGCTGAACAAGGACACCGGCAAGGTCGTCTGGAAGAAGAAGTTCGGTGACCACGGCGCGGGCTACACCATGACTGGCGCACCAACCCTGATCAAGGATCAGAAAAGCGGCAAGGTGCTGTTGATTCATGGCAGCTCGGGTGACGAATTCGGAATCGTCGGCAAGCTGTTCGCCCGCGATCCGGAGACCGGTGAAGAGGTCTGGATGCGTCCCTTCGTGGAAGGGCACGTAGGCCGCCTGAACGGTGAAGAGAGTACGCCGACGGGCGATGTCAAAGCGCCCTCCTGGCCTGATGACCCCAATTCGCCCACTGGCAAGAAAGAGGCCTGGAGCCAGGGTGGCGGCGCGCCTTGGCAGAGTGCGAGCTTCGATGCCGAGACCAACACCATCATCGTCGGCGCGGGAAACCCGGCGCCCTGGAACGGTTGGTCGCGCACGGCCGATGGCGGCGAGCCGAAGGACTACGACAGCCTCTATACCTCCGGGCAGGTTGGTGTCGACGCCACCACGGGCGAAGTGAAGTGGTTCTATCAGCACACCCCCAACGATGCCTGGGATTTCTCTGGCAACAATGAGCTGGTGCTGTTCGACTACAAAAGCAAGGATGGGAAAACCGTCAAGGCGACGGCTCATGCCGACCGCAATGGCTTCTTCTACGTGGTCGATCGCGTGGATGGCAAGTTGCAGAACGCCTTCCCTTTCGTCGACAACATCACCTGGGCCAGCCACATCGACTTGAAGACCGGACGACCTGTCGAGAATGAAGGTCAGCGCCCACCGCTGCCGGAGCCAGGCAAAGCGCATGGCAAGTCAGTCGAGGTTTCACCGCCCTTTCTGGGCGGTAAAAACTGGAATCCCATGGCCTACAGCCAGGACACCGGGCTGTTCTACGTCCCCGCCAACCATTGGAAAGAGGACTACTGGACCGAAGAGGTCAGCTACAAGAAGGGTAATGCCTATCTGGGCCAGGGCTTCCGCATCAAGCGCATGTACGACGATCACGTCGGCATTCTTCGCGCCATGGATCCCACCACGGGCAAGGTCGCCTGGGAGCACAAGGAACCGCTGCCGCTCTGGGCGGGTGTGCTTGCCACCCAGGGCAACCTGGTATTCACCGGGACCGGTGATGGTTACCTGAAAGCGTTCAACGCTAAAACCGGCGAAGAGCTGTGGAAATTCCAGACCGGCAGCGGAATCATCGCCCCGCCCATCACCTGGGAGCAGGACGGTGAGCAATTCATCGGAGTGACCGTCGGCTACGGTGGCGCCGTGCCGCTGTGGGGCGGCGACATGGCAGCGCTGACCAAGCCTGTTGCGCAAGGCGGCTCGTTCTGGGTGTTCCGGATCCCGAGTTGGGACAAGCAGACCGCCAAACGCTAAGTCTGGGCTGCGCCGTGATGCGGCGCAGCCTCTCGCGTTGGACAGCTGGCGTAGCCAACTCGGTTGAACCGCAAGGGTTGGCGCTCTCCGGTTCACCGATCCGTCACACGTCGGCTGTCCCTTTCCCCTTCGAATACGGAACTGCCATGAACCCGATTCTTGTTTTGCTGCCCCTTGCATTGCTCGCCAGCACGTCCCTCCTCGCTGATGACGATCAGCCGAACATCATCAATGGCTGCGTCATCCAGCCGGAAAGCAGATGCCGCAACGCCGACCTCCGTAACGCCGACCTGAGCAATCAGGACATGCGCAATATGGACCTGGCCGGTGCCAATCTGTCCGGTGCCAACCTGCGTCATGCCAATCTCGATCTGGCCAATCTGGAAAAGGCAGACCTGACCGGCGCCACCCTCACCCGCGCCAGCCTGCAACAAGCCAACCTGCGGGTAGCGGATCTCACCAATGCCCACCTGGTAGCAATTCAGGGATGGGGCCTGTTCGCTCAGGCCGCACGCTTCAACGGAGCCAACCTGACCGCAGCAAACCTAGAGTTTGCGCGTTTGAGTGGGGCGAAATTGCAGGGTGCAAATCTAACTGCCGCCAACCTGGAAATGAGTTGGCTCAGCAAGGCCGATCTCGCACGCGCAACGCTGACCGACGCGAACCTGCAAGAAGCCAAGTTCAACGATGCCAACCTCGCAGAGGCCACCCTGACCGGGGCACGCCGTCACTATGCAACCTTTCAAGGCACCCATATGGAAAGCTGCATCGATTGCCCGATTGACTGGGAAAAGTAAGGGGTACGCCGGCCTCGTCATCCGCATCAAACATGCGCCTGGTGACGTTGTGCGCTAGTCTCGCCTGCATCAACGACACCACTGCACTTTGCTGCACTAGTCAGCGCTTGCCGGAACCCCTCATGAGCATCATCCGTATCCCACAGGTCGTCGAACTGGACGCCCTGCCCCGCTTCGATGGCCTCCAACTCGATCAGATCGTCACCCCCGAAACTCCCGAAGCCTTCAGCCAAGCCAAGGACGAGCTGCTCGGTTGGCCGCAGGTCGGCTTCGATACCGAATCCAAACCGACCTTCAAGGTGGGTGAAGTATCGACGGGGCCGCATTTGATTCAGTTTGCCAGCCCCGAGAAAGGCTACCTGTTCAAGGTCGGCTTGGATGGCTGTAGTGAAGCCGTCAGAGCAGTGCTCCAGTCAACTCGGGTGTTGAAGGTGGGGTTCGGGCTGAGCACCGACCGCAGCCGATTGCGCAACCGCCTGGGTATCGAGATGGTGCACTTCATCGACCTGGGCACAACCCTGCGCTACCAGGGCAAAAAGGGACAGGTCGGACTACGCGGCGCGGTTGCAGCGGTATTGGGTACGCGAGTGAGCAAATCGCGCAGCGTATCCACGTCGAACTGGAGCAACCGTTCTCTTACCGATGCGCAGCGGCTGTATGCGGCGAACGATGCCTATGCCGCACTTAGAGTATTCCTTGCCTTGGGCGACGACGCCGAACGCGTTCTGCATGACCGGATCGTCCCGGCCGAACAGCTGGACAGCTGACAGCGCAGCTGGTCGATACGAAGGAATACCTTCTTCCTCCTGCTGAAGGTGCAACCCATCTACCTCGATGGCGTCTACCAAGGGCAGACCCCAAAGGAGATAGATGTGGAAGGTATGTTTTTCAGCGGCTGGTCGACACTGGTCCGCACCCTGGTCATTGGCATCCTGGCTTATATCAACCTGATCGTACTGTTGCGTATTTCCGGCCGCCGTACGCTCTCCAAGATGAACGCATTCGACCTGATCGTCACGGTAGCTCTGGGATCGACGTTCGCCACCATTTTGCTGAACCGCGATGTATCGCTTGCCGAAGGCACCCTGGCATTGGCGCTGCTGATCGGATTGCAGTATCTCGTCACCTGGTCCAGCGTAAGAGTCGGTTGGGTACGCAAGCTAGTCACTGGCGAACCAGCACTGCTGTTGTATCAAGGGCAGATGCTAGGCAGTGCCATGCGCGTGGCTCGGGTCACTGAAGATGAAGTCCGATCGGCGATACGCTCTAGCGGATTCTCAGCTATCGATGAGGTTGAAGCCGTCGTTCTGGAGACCGATGGCAGCTTCAGTGTGATCAAAAAAGGTTCTGGCGATAGCCGTTCGAGCCTATCCGGGGTCATGGCGCCGGGCCCCCGGGACATTGAGCTTTAGGCCATCGGAGCTTTGCGATTGACGCACCGGCTCGTCAGTCGCGCGGGTAAACGTGGTGCCATCCCCAGCCATCCGCTTCCAGCAATGCGCCCAACAACCGGCGCCTCTCCGGTGCGTTGAGCATTTGAGCCGCATTCGATTTAAGCGGAATTCCGGCATCTTTCAGCGACGCGAGATCCATGATCGGAGACTGGGCGTGGCTATTCACCTGGCTGAGGTAGTTGGAACGCTGCATCTCAAGATGCTGGTCCAGCGCCGACACGAGCATCTTGTGTTTCAGCGTGTCTTGCGGTACGTCTTCAGCGACTTCTTCAAGTAACTGCAGCACCTCGTTCAGGCTCGCCACAGCGGGTATGACGTTCTTTTCTGCTTGTTTGTTATGAAAGCAACGAATCACCGGATAGGCGTGATGGTTGAGGGTGTGCTCGACCAGCATCTGCCGTATGTCGCTGGCATTGTCATAAAAACGCGAAAAATCAGACCCGTTCCAACTGTTGACCAAGATCTCCTGCGGCGTCCGCCCCATGCTACTGATGAGCAGACTGAGCTGGTTTTGCAGGCTAACAGCCGAGAGTACCGGAACGATGTAGGTGATCGCAGCCGTGATGAAGGTCAGCCCACAAAAGGCTGCAGCACTGGTCAATACCCGCCAGGCGTCGTTTGAGGCTGCGAAATCGCCTACCCCCAGCGTAGAAAGCGTAAAGCCGGCGTAGTAGAAGGTTTCCCAGAGGTCCGCGGCCGCCTTGGTCGTGCCATTGATCACCGAGGCCGGGTCCGACGCAAGCATCAGAAACAGACTGAGCCATAGACAGGCAATCCAGGTCAGCAGCACCAACAGCAGCACGCATTGGCCTGCATACTCCAGCAACTTCGCCTCCCCTCGCCGACCGGCCGCGGCGAAGAAACAACGCCATACGCTCTTGGAAACGATATTGGTGATAGTCCCACCACCGCGCGTCGACAGCGTGGTTTTGGTGATATCTGCCGCCGTGAACAGAAAAAGCAAAATTCCCAAGACAAGAAAAACCATAGGGCCGCCGTATTGCTCCATCGCAGAGTGTTCAGAAGTTATGAAGTAGCCAGCCGTTGTTAGTTCAGAGCCGGTTAGCACTTCCAGTGACTGGACCAACGAATGTCCGCTCGCTGGAGCGACGCGGGAAGGAACAGTGGCCCGAAAGCAAATGCTTTATCTGCGCTCCAGCGCAGCCAGCGACCGTCAGTGCCCTACCACGACCTCACTGATCTGCCGGACCGGCGTCAGGTCGGTGTAATTGGCGATGTCCGCAACGATCTCCTCGGCATGAGGACCGATACCCGCCAGAAAGGCTTCTACCGATTCGCTGAAAATGTGGCACATCGCAATGTAGGGCGCCGGCTCATCCGGGGTGCGCCCGGAAATGGCCTTGTCGATCGTGTAATAGAGGCAGGCATCGCCCATACGGGCCTTGAGCAACGGTAGGTGCTTGTCGCGATAGTAATCGTGATCGAACCTCGCACCAGGGGTATTGGGGTACATCACGCTGACTTTGATCATGCTCATTTGCCTCTATCTAGAGAGTGGAGAAATGGGATCGCTTGCTACCGTTTCCAAAGCAGCATCGTCGGCCAGATACGACACCGAAATGCCCGAGCTCTGACAATCGGAGAGGATTAAGGTTTTTACAGAACGTACTGCTAACCCGCACCGTTACCAGCGAAGTCAGGCCCATCAAAACGCTGTGGACCGAGCTAACTGGCTGCTCGATCACCTACCCGCACAATACCGGTATCAATGGCCAGATGAACCAGCTCCGCATGCGAGCTGACCTGCAACTTGCTCTTGAGGAGCGTCAGGTAGTTGGACACCGTCTTGCCGCTGATGCAAAGCCGTTCGGCGATCAGTCGCGCCGGTGTGCCCTTGGCGAGCATTACGAAGATCTCGAATTCACGCTGTGTCATTCCTTGCAAGCGTGGATCCTGCGCATTAGCCGCCACCGGGTTGCGTGCCAATTGGGTGGCCAGCGTTTGTTCGATGTAGGCGTGACCGGCCAAGGTACGGCGTACCGCGTCCAAGAGCACCTCCGGCGATGAGCTCTTGGTGATATAGCCGGCGGCTCCGGCATCCAGTGCCTGGCGCACCAGGGGTAATTCGTCGTGCATGCTAAAGAACAGCACACGCAGTTGTGGCAGCCGCTGCAACAAGCGCCGTGTGGTTTCGACGCCGCTGATGCCGGGTAGTCCTACATCCATGATGACCAGGCTTGGGGCCACCTCCAGAGCTTTGGCCAGGGCCTCCTCGCCATCGCAGGCCTCAATGACCTGAACTTCGGGTAGCAAGACGCGTAGCAGCGCAGCGTAGCCCTGGCGGACTACGGCGTGATCGTCAACGAGAAGGATCTTCATTGGAGCATGACTCCCTGATCGGAATGTCCAGATAAACCACCCAGCCGTAACCTACTCGCCCGCACGCGATCAACCGGCCATCCAGTGCCCGCGCACGTTCATGCATCGAACGCAGGCCAATGCCGGGCCGTCCGGGTGCGCCGTGTCCGTGGCCATTGTCACGCACGAGCAGCCGCAGCCGACCGCCGTTCATGCGCAGGCGGATGAACACGAAGCTGGCACAGGCATGCTTGGCCACGTTTGTGAGCGATTCCTGCAGCAAACGGTACAGCTGTTCTTTCTTGTTCAGCGGAAGGGATGGAATGCGCCGGTCGATCTGCACGCGCAACTTGATACCTTGCGCGCTCTGCCACTGCTCGGCCAACAGCTGTATTGCTTCAGGCAATTCCAAATGGTCGAGCATCACGGGATAGAGCTCGCGAGTCAGCCTGCGAAAACCGTCCTGCAATTGTTCACAGTGATCATCTAGAGTGCGAGCGGTTGTGCTGACCAGTTGCGGCTGGTCTTTTATCGCCTGTAGCAAGCAAGCCTGGGCGCGGATACCGGCCAGGTATTGCCCAAGATCGTCATGCAGCGCCTGGGCGAGCTGTGTGCGCTCACGCTCCTGCAGCTCTAGCAGGGAGCGCGTCAGGTCATCGTTTTCTCGCCGGGTGTACTCCAAGGCGCTGACCATGCGGTTGAAATGTCCGGATAGCTGCTGTGCCTCCGGCAGGGAGTGACTCGGCAGGCGCGTATCGAGGCGGCCTTGTGAAACCTGGCCAAAGGCTGCAAGCAACTCGTTCAGCACGCCCAGCGCTGGCCTGACAGCCCACCGGATCGCCAGCAGGCTCAGCAATAACGCGCTGCCGAACCATGCCAATAGCTGTAGCAGGGATTCCTCGACTTCCTCGATCTCGTCTCGGGGGTCGACGCTCAGTTGTAAGGTTCGACCCTCTGGCATCTGCACAGTCAGCGGCGGGGGCAGCTCGGCGGGATACAACAGGGTCTCGAGCCAGGTGCTTCGCTGCGGGCGGACCTCGCGGCTTGGGACACCTGGGCCCAACCAGCGAACCTGAACATGCCGCAAGTGCCGCGTCAGCTCAGGCTGGAGTGCAGCGGGATCGCGCTCCGCTACATCGCTGAGATAGCTGAGCACGGCACCCGCCGCCGCCAGTTCACGGCTTACGTCTTGACTGGCCTGACGCAGCAGTACAGCCAAGCAGACGGCCGCAACCAGGCTAAAGAACAGCGAGACCAGCAGGCTGATACGCCAGAGTGCTGACATGCTCAATGTCCGCTTTTAAGGGCAGCAGGTAGATGCGCTACTTAATCACGAAGCTTCCTTCCATGCCCTTGTTCTGCAGCCCTTTGCAATAGAAGGGGTAACGGCCGGGCTTGATCGGCAGGAAGAAGATCTCCGCCTCACCGGCTTCTTCGAACTCAAGCTCGACCAGAGTCACGGCCTTGATTTCCACGCCTCCGGCTTCGACCTTGCGCAGGAAGATTGCCTGCGAAAACTCCGGTGCCTGGAAAGCGCATTCTTTCTGGCCTTCAGCGATGACCTTGAGTTGATAGGCCACGCCGGTCTCGAGTTGGTACTCCTTCTGCGAGACCGCGTAATCGCTTTCTTCGGAACCGAATCTGAGATCCGGCAGCGATTGCGTGCGACGGGTAAGGTCACCGGCGGCAAGCACCTGGTCGAAGCCGATCAGGCTGGCGATCAACAGGAGCTGAAGGGTGAGCGCTTTGAATGGAGGCATGGGGTCTTCTCGTTATTGTTATGCACGGCCCTATGCTAGAGGCGGCCGCCGGGCGCCGGTTTACTACCTTGGTACACAGCAGCTGGTACTTTCTGCATATTCCCCCGCCCCAACAGGGTTCCTATGCTGACCGCAACGCCATAGGAGTCGTCCATGCGCCCTCTTTCTTTCCGCATCCGTTGCTTGATCACCCTCGCCTGTTGCGCCGCTTTCGTCAGTGACGCAGGCGCAGCGGAGCCAGAACTCTCGGTGCGCATCGGTTACCTCGGCTACCGCCCGGACCCAGGCCCTCTGCTATCCAACGTGATCCCCGAGCCGGTTGATGCGGGCTTGAGCGGTGCCGAACTGGCCATTGCCGACAGCAACAGCACAGGACGTTTCCTCAAGCACAGCTATGCCTTGAATAGCATCACGGCCGAAACACCAGAGCAACTCCAGAACGAGGCCCGGCAGCTGCATGATCAGGGGGTTCGATTGTTCGTCGTCAATGCGCCCGCTAAAAGCCTGGAAGCGCTAGCCGCTGCCATGCCGGACAGCCTGCTGATCAACGCAGGCAGCCCAACGGACGAACTTCGCACGTCCCGCTGCCTGGGTAACGTGCTGCACACCCTTCCAAGCCGCAGTATGTTGGCTGACGCGCTGGGTCAGTTCCTTGCCGTGCGCCGTTGGAACCGCTGGCTGTTGATCAGCGGGCCGACCGAGGAGGACCAGGCCTATGCCGAGGCGATCAAGCGTGCCGCCAAGCGGTTCGGCCACAAGATCATCGAAGAGAAGCCCTGGACCTTCGATAACGACCAGCGGCGCACAGCTCAAGCCGACATGCCCCTGTTCACTCAAGCTGGCGAGTACGACGTGGTCGTGGTGGCTGATGAGCGCGGCGACTTCGGCGAGTACGTGCCCTACCACACCTGGCTTCCGCGGCCGGTAGTGGGCACGCAGGGCCTGATTCCGACAGGCTGGCATAAAACGGTCGAAACCTATGGCGCTGCGCAACTGCAGAAGCGCTTTGAAGCGCATGCCAATCGCTGGATGAACGACCGCGATTTCGCTGTCTGGATCGGCGTGCGCAGCCTCGCCACGGCAATCACCAAGCTCGGCATCGCCGACCCCGACGCAATACGCCAGATATCGCTGAGCGAGACGCTGCCGGTCGATGGTTTCAAAGGCCGCAAGCTGACGTTCCGGCCCTGGAACGGCCAGCTGCGCCAGCCGATCCCGCTCGTGCATCCACGTGGTCTGGTATCCAACTCGCCCCAGGAGGGCTTCCTGCACCCCACCAGTGAACTGGACACCCTGGGCTTCGATCGCCCGGAGAGCAAATGCCGGTTGAGCGAGGCGAGCCGATGAGAATCATGTCCCGCTGCATCTGCGGTCTGTTATTTAGCGGTTTGGCGCACACCGCGAGCGCCAGCGAGCTGGGGTATGACGCCTACATCGACAGCCCGAAGCGGATCAAATGCATGTACGGCTACGTCACTGCCAAGACCGGAAATTTCGACGTTGCCAGGCAGATATTCGAGGACTGCATCGCGCGCTGGAACGACGTGTATTCGATGATCTGGCTGGCGCAGATGTACGAGTCTGGGTCGGGCGTGCCGGTGGATCTGGACAAAGCCGCTGCGCTCATGGAACGCGGCGCCAATCAGCCCGATGAGGCCAGCTATGTGAGCCTGGCCCGCTACCACTGGGGTACAGCGCTAGCCGAAGGGCGCGGTGTGAAAAAAGACCCGAAGGCCGCGCGAATGTGGCTGGAACGTGCATCCGAAGGCGGTCAGAGCGAAGCGGACGAATACTTGCTGCGTATGGATCAGTCACCGAATCAAATTTCCCGCTGAGCGGTTCACACAACAACAAGAGAATCTATCCATGCCCCGAACACTCCTTGCTGCTGCCATTTCCTGCGCGTTCGCTTGCACCAGTGCATCCGCTCTGGCGGCCACTGCCTATGTGTCGAACGAAAAAGACGACACCGTCAGTGTGATCGATCTGGATACGCTGGAAACGGTCGAGACGCTCGAGGTTGGCCAGCGTCCGCGCGGGCTGACGTTGTCACGCGACAACAAGCTGCTCTACATCTGCGCCAGCGACTCGGACACGGTTCAGGTCATGGACCTGGCAACCCGGAAGATCATCAAGCAACTGCCGTCCGGCGCGGATCCCGAGCAGTTCGCCCTGCACCCGAACAACAAGTGGCTGTACATCTCCAACGAGGACGATGCGCTAGTGACGGTGGTCGACGTCGACAACGAAGAGGTACTGGCGCAGATCGATGTCGGCGTTGAGCCTGAAGGGATGGGCGTCAGCCCGGATGGCAAATGGGCGGTGAACACCAGCGAAACCACCAACATGCTGCACTGGATCGACACCAGTACCAACCAACTGGTGGACAACACCCTGGTCGACCAGCGCCCGCGCCATGTCGAATTCAACAAGGACAGCACGCTGCTCTGGGCCTCGTCGGAGATCGGCGGAACGGTAAGCGTCGTCGACGTCGAAAAGCGCGAAATCATCAAGACGCTGAACTTCAAGATCAAAGGCGTACATCCCGACAAGGTCCAGCCGGTCGGCATCAAGCTAAGTTCGGACGGCAAATACGCGTTCGTCGCGCTCGGCCCGGCCAACCATATCGCCGTGGTCGATGCGAAGAGCTATGAGGTGCTCGACTACCTGCTGGTGGGCCGCCGGGTCTGGCACATGGCGTTCAACCTCGATGAGAGTCAATTGCTGACCACCAATGGCGTCAGCGGCGATGTTTCAGTGATCGATGTGGACTCGCTCAAGGTGATCAAATCGATCAAGGTCGGACGTTACCCCTGGGGCGTGGTGGTCGCGCCATGACCGCGCTGCGGGTTGAGCGTGTCAGCTTCGCCTACGGGGAACGTCAGGCGCTGCACGATGTGAGTTTCAACACGGCGTCCGGAGGCTTTACCGCCCTGCTCGGCCCCAACGGAGCTGGCAAATCGACGCTGATCGCGTTGCTGACGCGCCTGTACGACTTGCAGCAGGGCGACATTCAGGTGGCCGGCTTCAGTCTGCGCAGCCAGCCGCGCGAAGCCTTGCGCCGACTTGGGGTGGTCTTCCAGCAAAGCACGCTGGATCTGGATCTCAGCGTCGAGCAGAACCTGCGCTACCACGCGGCGCTGCATGGCATGCCGCGCAAGGTTGCCAATGACCGGATCGAAGTGGAGCTGGATCGCCAGCAACTGAGCGAGCGCCGCAAAAGCAAGGTGCGCGAACTCAATGGCGGCCATCGCCGAAGGGTGGAAATCGCCCGTGCCCTCCTCCACAAGCCGAGCCTGCTGCTGCTCGATGAAGCCAGTGCGGGGCTCGATCCGGCCAGCCGCCAGAACCTCAACGATCATGTGAGATCGCTTTGCAACGAGCAAGGCATGAGCGTGCTCTGGACGACCCACCTGCTCGACGAGGTCCAGGCAAGTGACGAGCTGATCATCCTCAATCGCGGGAACCTCGTAGCGCAGGGTCGCGCTGATGAGCTGGCTGCTGCCGATGGCAGCCTGCAGCAGACCTTTGCCCGTCTCACTCGCAACGCGGTGCCGGCGTGATGTGTCCCGCTCAACCCGTATGCCCCGCCTCAATTCAGGAATCCCGGCCATGACCCCCTATTGGGAATGCCTGCGAGCCATCGTGTTTCGCGAGTGGCTGCGCTTCGTTCAGCAGCGCTCGCGGTTCTTCAGCGCCCTGGTGCGCCCGCTGCTCTGGCTGGTGGTGTTCGCTGCCGGATTTCGCGCCGCCTTGGGCATCGCCATTATCGAACCCTACGAGACCTATATCACCTACGAGACCTGGATCGTGCCGGGCCTGGCCTGCATGATCCTGCTGTTCAACGGCATGCAGGGCTCTCTCTCTATGGTGTACGACCGCGAGATGGGCAGCATGCGCGTGCTGCTGACCAGTCCGCTGCCACGCAGTTTTCTGCTGGCGAGCAAGCTATTGGCGACTGCGCTGATCTCGCTGCTGCAGGTCTATGCGTTCCTACTGATCGCCTGGTTCTACGGCGTCCAACCGCCTGCCGCTGGCCTGCTGACAGCGCTACCAGCCCTCTTGCTGGTGGCGCTGCTGCTGAGTGCGCTGGGGCTGTTGTTATCCAATGGCATCCGGCAGCTGGAAAACTTCGCCGGGGTGATGAACTTCGTCATCTTCCCGATGTTTTTCCTGTCGTCGGCGCTCTATCCACTCTGGAAAATGCGCGAAGCCAGTGAATGGTTGTTCTGGATCTGCTCGTTTAACCCCTTTACCTACGCCGTGGAGTTGGTTCGCTTTGCACTGTATGAACGGCTCAATCCGCTCGCGCTGGCGGTGTGCCTTGGCCTGACGCTACTGTTCAGTCTGCTTGCGCTGCTCAGTTTCAATCCGCAGCACGCCGCGCTACGCCGGGCTACCTGAGCCGTTCTCTACTACTTTAGTGCTGGTTTCCCTGTCGATCGTAGGATTTCAAACCGTTGCACTTTGCACTGTAATGTGGCCGACCGAAGTACTGAAAAGCTGGGCATGCCAAAGCCAACCGGGTTCGCTGCAGATCGCAGGGGCTTGCAGTGCAGAAGACGCCACGGCTGTTTGCGCCGATGGTTTTCTTTCCCCGGACTGGGCAAGCTTGTGGGTGAACAGCTTCTGATCGAATAGGCGCCGCACAATGGCTGCCATTGTCGACCGAAGCCGCACACACCAAAGGTCTCTTCCGATCTACCCCACCATAATCACAACAATGAGGTGACCGGCCATGTACAAGATACTGATCGCTGATGACCACCCGCTTTTTCGTGAAGCCATCCATAACGTCATTCAGGACGGCTTTCCAGGCAGCGAGATCCTCGAAACCGCAGATCTGGACAGTGCGCTGGCGATGACGCTGGAAAATGACGATCTCGACCTGGTGCTGCTCGATTTGAATATGCCCGGCATGCACGGCCTGAACGGCCTGATCAACATGCGCAACGAGGCGCCGACCATTCCAGTGGTGATCGTGTCTGCCGAGCAGGACAAGCAAGTGGTGCTGCAGGCCATCACCTACGGCGCGTGCGGCTTCATCACCAAGTCATCGCCACGCGCGCAGATGACCGAAGCCATCGAGCAGATCCTCAACGGTAATGTTTACCTGCCTTCGGACATCATCCGCAGCCAGAAAACCAACACCCGCCGCTCCCAGCACAACGAACAGAGCATCGCGCCCGAGCTGTTGCAGGCACTGACCCGCAAGCAGCTACTGGTGCTCGAACGCATGACCAAGGGCGAATCCAACAAGCAGATTGCCTACAACCTCGATATCGCCGAAACCACGGTCAAGGCTCATGTCTCGGCCATCCTGCGCAAGCTCAACGTGCACAACCGTGTACAAGCCATCCTCTCGGCGGGTGATATCGACTTCACCGCCTATCTGCGCAGGTGATAACCAACACCCACGCAGCTACGCTCGCCTCTGCGATAAACCTAATCCCTTGTAGGACCCGGATCACTGGCTGACGCCGCATCCCGTAGGAGCCAGCTTGCTGGCGATCACGGGGAACCCGCGTAGCAGCGGATCGCGAGCAAGCTCGCTCCTACGAGACTGCGCCCTACCGTCTGCTTTGTGCGTGACGTTCACCAAGTCGTAAACGCAGGACCTCCCGTAATACGATACGGCCTCCGCCACCCTATGTAGGAGCCAGCTTGCTGGCGATCACGGGGCTCGCGCCTAGCGATTGGCTAACGGCGTCAGCGACGCCGAGCACTTGTAGATCGAGCCTGGCGCTGTTCTAAGAATGGCCGTGCTCCATCATGTGGCACATGGCAGTCTTCAGCTTCATCGGCCGCACCGGCTTGTGCATCAGCATGTGGCCCAGCTCCCGCACCTGCTGTTTGAGTTCATTGCTGTAGTTGGCGGTAATCATCAGCGCCGGTAGTGGACTGGCACGCCGCGCGTTGACTGTCTCGACCACATCGACGCCGTTGCAGCCGTTGTCGAGGTGGTAGTCGGCGATGATTAGATCGGCATCGGCATGGAAGTTATCGACCTGCCCGGCCAAATCCTGCTCCGACAGCGCCGTCACAACATGACACCCCCAGCCCTCCAATAGGGTGCGCATGCCGGCACAGATCGCGGTGTCGTTATCCAGCACCCAGACCCGCGCACCTTTGAGCCGTTCGAGTAGCAGATCCGTAACAGACGGCTCCACGCTCGCCTTCGGCGCCCGCTTGGCCAGCGGCACTTCGATAGCGAATTTGGACCCCTTCCCCGGCACCGACCTCACCTGAATCCGATGACCGAGCATGCGCGCGATCTTCTCCACAATCGCCAGACCCAGACCAAGCCCGCGATCCTGCTGAGGACGCACGCCCTCGCCGCGTTTGAATTCGTGAAAGATCTCTTCGAGCTTGTCCTCAGGAATGCCGATGCCGGTGTCCCATACCTCGATCGACAGGCTCTGCCTGCGGCGGCGGCAACCCAGCATCACGCGGCCATGCGGGGTGTAGCGAATGGCATTGGTCAGCAGGTTGCGCAGGATCCGCGCCAACAACTGGATATCGCTGCGCACCAGCGCTGAACAGGGTATGAAGTCCAGCTGCAGCTGCTCGCTGCCTGCGATCTGGTGAAACTCCGCCGCCAGGTTTTCCAGCAACTGGCTGACGGCAAACGGGGCGATATCCGGCTTGATCACGCCGGCATCTAGCTTTGATATATCGACCAGCGTGCCAAGCAGGTTTTCGACGTCTTCCAGGGAGTTGCTGATGTTGCGGATCAGCCCGCCACTGGGTGCGGTGGGTTGCTCCAGCAATGCGCTGGTGAACAGCCGAGCAGCGTTCAACGGCTGCAGCAGGTCGTGACTCACTGCGGCAAGAAACTTGGTTTTCGACAGGTTGGCCAGCTCCGCCTCCCGCTTGGCTTCACGCAGCCGCGCCTCGGCATGGGCGCGTTCGTCGATTTCACACAGCAGCTGGTCGTTCAGGCTGGTGAGCTCAGCCGTGCGCTCACGGACGCGTTGTTCGAGGTTCTGGTAGGCCTGGTGCAGCGCCTCCGCGGTGCGCCGGCGATCCGTGATGTCTTGAATCAGCACGAAGATGCCGACGACCTCGCCGCTGGCCTGACGGTTCGGTACGTAAGAGCGCAGCATGTAACGCTGCTGCCCCGAGTGGTTGTGCTCGGCCATCTCGAAGCTGACGCTTTCGCCGCACAGGGCTCTGTCGATATAGGGTTCGAGCTGCTGCCAGTGCTCGCCGCTGTGGATGTCCCGCAGGGACTGGCCGAGCATGCCTTCGCTGGGCCAGCGATACCACTCCTCGTAGACCTTGTTGGTGAATTCGTAAGTCAGGTCAGCCGAGACATAGGCGATCAGCGCCGGCACGTGGTCGGTAATCAGGCGGATCCAGCGCTCGCTTTCGCGCAGCGCCTCGGCGTGGCGGTAACGCTCAGTGATGTCGGTAAAGGTGTTGACGAAGCCGCCGGTGGGTAGCGGATGGGTGCGGACCTCAAGCGTGCGACCATCGAACAGGTGCTGTTCGAGCTCAGTCAGAGGCTGACCATCGGCGTCCCGAGTGTTGGGTGTCAGCAGCTTCAGCTCACTGTCAGCCATCACTTCATCGAATGGCCGGTGCGCCTCGATGGGTGCCAAGCCGCAGAGTTCCAGGAAGCGGCCGTTCCACAGCTCCAGACCTCCATCGGCGCTGACCATCGCCACGCCCTGCGAGAGGTTATCTACGGCACGCTGCAACAAGCGGGACTTCTGCGCCAGGGCCTGCTCGCGACGCATCGTCTCGCTGATCTTCACCTCGGTGATATCGGTGTAGAGCATCACCAGGCCACCTTCGCGCGTGGGACGCTCGCTGACCTGCACCCAGCGGCCGTTCTGCAGCCGGTAGACGGTGGGCTCGTTGGCCTTGCCACGATGTTCCTCGGCAATGAGCCCGCTGCTTTCGGCCAACCGCTTGAGCTCCGACAGCCGCGTACCGCTGTTAATGCGCGCGCGCGTTCGGCTCCAGAGCGACTTGAAGCGCTTATTGAACAGAACGATGCGCTGATCCTTGTCGAACAGCACGAAGGCATCGGAAATGCTCTCGATTGCGTCGACCAAATGCTGATGAGCGGTTTCCGCCCTCAGGCGTGCGTCGCTGAGCAAACGGTTGCTGGCCTTCAGTTCTGCCATCGCCTGATTCAACGCATCGGTGCGTTCGCGCACTTGTTCAGCCAGTTCGACTGAATGCTGGAAGGCGGCGTAAGACGCATCGCGCCCGGTACTGCTGGACTCGATGCGTTCGATCAGGGCCGCATTGATCCGCCGCAGCTTGTGGTTTTCGCGCTCGAGTTCGGCCTGCCGGTCGAGTCGCTCAACGAGCACCTTTTTCTCCAGCGCGTCCACCTGGCCGTCCGATGGCGACGCCGGTGAAGGTCTGGTTGATATGCATGCCATTGAACTGCTCTCCATAGGTGTTGAAGCCAATCACCTGCTGGCGTCGTAGGAAGGCCGAGATGTCGTCGCTGGAGCCGTTACCGTCGATCTCCAGTCGCCGCAGAAAGCAGTCGCAGCCGATGGTCAGCAAGGGCGGGCCGAGACGCTGTTCGAGGCGTTCGAATACCGCTTCGAGGTTGGGCATAAGCGGGCCAGGACGCATCGCGGTCATCACGATGCCGTTCTCCACGGCGCAGTAAAACGTCAGGCTGAGGTCATCGTTGACCTTCTGGATCGAGCGGACGTAGTAGTTCTCGTTGATGCGCACTGCCAGCGGATGCGCAGCGAACAGTTGGTGATCGAGATCGCTGACCTCGACGCCGACCAGCCGTGCATATTCCTCGGCAGCGGGTTCTGCGTTCAGTTCGTAGACGCGACGAGCGTGACTGTCCACGCGCGTCACCACCAGCTTCTCGGTGCGCGGCAGCATGTGATGCGTGGTGAACACCTCGAAATCCATCCAGGTGTTGATCAGCACGACCGCCGCCGCCCCGCTGTGAAACTTGCCGTCGTAATAGACATGAGTGTCGGTCAGGTGATTGTCATCGCCGGCCGAGCCGCCGAAATGCGGAATGCTGCCAAAGGCGGCACTGAGCGCCGACAGCACGATCTCCTCGCGACTGGACAGCCCATCAAGCAGGGTCAAGGCAAAACTGTGATCCTTGATCGGCGCCAGCGAGTTGCTGCGGCAATCGCTGCCCAGCCGTTCGACCAGTTGCTGCGCATCGGTGAGGCTGAAGCGATCCATCTCATCGATCAGCTCGCAGGCGATGGAAAAGTTGCGGTGATCGAAGCCGACCGCCGTTACGCAGCTGCGGCCGTAGCCCTGGGGGGTGATCTCTCCAGCCGATGTACAGCCCACCATGCGTACACCACCGAAGTACTGGTGCAGCGCATTACCCAGTGCTGGCAAATCGTACTCGGCAGAGCAGAAAAACAAGACGAAGCCGAGATACGGGTGAATCAGCTGGCGAGCCAGGTCCTGGGCCACCGTTTCGGCGTCCCGCGATTCAGACATCGCTGTGCGCACCGCTAAGGATTCTTGCTCGACCACGCGCGCCACCCCATACACCGTTATCGTATGACCCCATTCTTGGTCAGGGCATAGGGTACGAACATGCTACTTCAGTACCACCTGCGGCCTGCCAAGGTAGCAAAGCGGCGAAACAGTACCGGGCTTATTGCCGCAGCTGCTCGTGGCGCACTGAATAAAAAAAACGGATGCCCTCGAAAGGCATCCGTCTGGTTGTCGCAGGCTGGGTTAGAAGCTCAACGCAGCACCAATGGCGTAGGTACGCGTGTCCTCGTCGATGGCGCTGGTATCCCGACCGGTCAGCTCGAACTGGTTCACTTCCGCCACCAGTTTCAGGTTGTCATTGATGGTGCGGAAATACGCGATGCCCCGGGTTTCGTAATCGGCCGCCGTTCCCAGACCATTGCCGTCATCCTTGGTCTTGCCGGATGACAGCGCGATGCGGTTCTTGCCGAACGAGTACGAGCCTTGCAGCAGGTAGCCGTCGCTGTCGACGTCACGCAGCTGGGCTTCGCCTGCGTTGTTGGTATAGAACGGGTTGATACCCTCGGCCTGGAAGCCTGACGCAGTGACGGAGAACCCAGCCATCTTGGCCTGTACGCCGTAGCCGATGCCCTGGGAGTCGACCTCGTCGACGGTGCTGTCGGTGTTTTTCGAGGTCTGCTGCATGCCGTTGACCCACGAATAGATCTGAGCGCCTGCCACCTCGAACTGGTACGTGATCTCGGTTTCGAAACGAGGACTGTCCTGATAGGCCTCGTCCAGCGCGCTGCTGGCATCGTTCGTGGTATCGACCGGGTCCATGATGCCGACAGCCACACGCAGGCCGCTCATCACTGGCGAGCGATAGGTGACCTGGGAGGTCGGGAACGGATAGGGGTAACCCGTACCGATGTTGCCGAAGGACACGCCGCCGAAATCAACCAGGCCCAGGGTGTCGCTGACCTGGCCGTATCCGGTCAGCATCTCGTCGAGGAATATGTTGGACCGGCCGAACAAGCCGAAATCCTTACCGAAGAGCACCTCGCCCCACTGATCGTTCGACGCCGTGCCGTAGAACTGGCGCACGTCGATACCGGTCGCTGTGCCGTTGGTGTCGCTGTCGTTGATGGTGACCCAGAAGGAGGAGCGACCGCCGACCTTGAGTTCTTCGAGCTGCTTGCCGAAGTTGAAACCGATGTAGTTAGGCAGGAAACCCATCTTCACGCGGGACTGGTCCCGGTCGAACCGCTCCCCGGCACGATCGACATCGCTGCTGACGTAGAAAGTGTTGAAGTAGCCGTCGACGGTAAAGGTGGTGTCATCCTTGTCATAAAGCATGATTTCGGCAACGGCCGACTGGCTAAGGGTCATGCCAATCGCGCTGGCTAAGGCCAACGGCAGTAAGGTGGTAACCGCTTTCTTCTTGTTGTGCATGGCGCTCTCCGCTGATGTGACGACAGGCAGTCGTGTCGAGGCGGATTATCGAAAGCACAACCGAAGGGCCATACGCTTCAATAGCGGCGACTGGCTACTACTTTCGCCACGACCACTGATGCGAGCGGAAAGGCCCTCCCTGCCGTTCCGTTCGGACTAGCGCTTAGGTCGTACACCGTAACGCTTAGGTCGATCATCAGATGCAAGACAACAGCTCCGAAGCCGCCGGAGGCTGGTAAGGAAGCGAACTGTCGAGTGAAGTTGCGGATGGATTGGGCGTCAGGCCCAGCCTGAATCAGGTGCTGGCGCATTGGCGACAGCCACCCAGCCCGCGCGGGCCAAGCGCAGTGCGTCCAGGGCCGCCGTCAGATCCTGTCGCTGAAGGGTGCGCATCGCGGCGGCTACCTCGATGGGTCGATCAATTTCATGCCCAGCCTGCAGGCTCTGCCATGCCTGTTCGGACTGGGCGCGGAAGTCCGATGCACTGGCTACATGCCGGTCGCTGGCTTGGCGTGCGGCTCGCTCGATCACATCGTCATCTTGTTCGGCCAGTTTCACTGTGCTGTCGCTGAGGAATTGCTCGACGTGATCGAGAATCTCGTTGGCCGAGGCGGCCGGTGACTGCACGGCGAACAGCATCCCGGCGTGCTCGCCGAACTGACAGAAGCGACTGAACACGGCGTACCCCAGTTGCAACTCGCTCCGTAACCGTCGGAAGAAGTCAGCTTCGATCAGCCGCCCCAACACACGCCAGGAGGCCTCGCATTTGGCGGTACGGTCTGGCAACGGGCAGAACAGCAGAAATGCTGTTTCGGGCATCGCGGCGGCGCTACTGACGTCATGCCAGCGTTTCACCGTTGCTGGCACGCTGCGAGCGACCGGAGATAGCGCGGGTGTTCCTGGCAGCGTGTGGATCGCATCGGTCAGCGGTCCGCTCATGGACGACGCGAAGCCGATGGCCAGGCCTTGCCACTGTGCCGTTTGCCACAGCCGAGCCAGTGAGGATGAAGCTGCGGTCTGGCCTGGGGCCGCAGTCGGATCCATCAGCAGCCGAGGCAGGCGATTGAGCAGCTGCCGAACCAGCATCACATCGCTGCTGAGTGCCGCGTCGCGTTCAGCCAGTGCTTGGCCCTCGGTAAACGCCGCAGCTGGCGGCGCGCTAAGCACGGGTGTTATGTCGCTCAGAATTACCGGTATGGCCTCGGCAACGCCTTCCAGCCTGAGGCACCAGGCATCCCCGAGATCCTCGAAACGCAGCGCTACACCAGCTTGTTTGGCAGCCCAGGCAGCTGACTGCAGCGCATGCGTCAGGGTGTGCGACAAGGCGGAGAAAGACACGCCTCGCATGAACTGCCAGCGCAAAAACAAAGCGCCCTGCCCGCCCATGTCTTCCGGAGCTTGCCAACGCAGTGCAGGCGGAATATCAGCCGCTTCATAGCGCAGCAATCCGGGAGTCAACCAGGGATTCGCAGCAGGCTGTTGCCACCCCCAGTCAGCGGGCACTGTCCGCTGCGGCGGTTCGGGCCGCAGGCACAGCGGAAAACCGCTGGTTTCGATGGCCGCGCAGCTGGTCTTGTCCGTGACAAGGACCAGCGGCGCGCAACCGAGCATCTGCGCCGAGAGCAATGAAAGCGCCTGTTTGATCGCAGCTTCATCGCTGTTGAGGTTCCAGGCCAGCGGATCCACCCAGTACCGTAGCCGTGTCAGCGGTTCGGCATTTTGCAGGCTACGATGGCGGATGCGCTGATATTCCTCATGACATGGCTGCCAATGTGCATCGTCGGAAAAGAAACGCAACCAGTCGAGCACGGCTTCGACCAGCCCGGCCGGCGCCGCCATTCCTCGCTCCGTCGGCAACAGTTCCACGACCACAACGCCCTGCCCCGCATACCAATAAGGGATGCGCAGCTTTACCGATTGAACCAATTCGGCATCACGCAGGCGTTGCGTGAGCCCACCTGGCGCTTCGGACGCGAGCCAGGCGGACAGGTAATCCAGCGCCGGTACGGCGTGCTCCGACAATCCGTCAAGCGCGAACGCCAGCAACAGGCGTGGCTGAGCATTGCTGAGCTGCAAGCGAAACCAGCCGTTAGCCTCACAGCGCAAAGGCGGGACTTCGCGCCGCACCAAGGGATGGCTGGCGAGCCCAGCGTCCATTTGGTCGGCGAGACACTGCAAGACCTCTTCGTGCTGAGGCCCTGCCAATAGCAGCTCGACCTGGCCGGCGTGGTAAAACCTCCGATGATAGCCAAGCAGCGCCTCCTGAAAGGCTGCGTCCTCTACCGGGAGCGTGTCGCGGTTGCCTGCATGAAAGCCAGCGAACGGATGGGTTGGGTCGATCGCGTATCCGAGCGCCGCGTCGCATAGCGTTTCGGCGTCCTGCGCACGCGCTTGGTATTCGGCCTGCAGCACCTCGCGTTCACGCAGCTGCGCACCAGGGTCCAGCAACGGATTGGCGAGCATATCTACGAGACGACGCAAGCCCTCTTCGAGCTGGTCGGCTGGCAGCTGAAAGAAAAAGTCGGTATGTCGTTCACGGGTCGATGCGTTCAGCTGCCCTCCACATCCTTGAACGAAGGGCATCAGACCTTCTGCCGCAGTGTAATTCCGGCTGCCGAGAAACAGCAGATGCTCAAGAAAATGCGCCAACCCAGGATAGGCACTCGGCGCGTCATGCGAACCGGCGTGGACTCGCACCAGTGCTGCGGCCTGAGAGCTGCCAAGCAACGGCATCAGGCGCACGCGCAGCCCATTGGGAAGAACAGTTTGCGACGGCTGCTGGACAGGATCGGCTGACGAGTGCATTGGGCGACGTGTTCCGGCTATGAGTCTGGGAGGATCGCGCCGAGGTTCGCTTGGCACAATGATGCTTAAGCATCAAACCCTGGGGCCAGCTCGGCAAGTCCGGCCGTCTTCAGGTGTCCAGATGCCCATCGAGAAACTGCAGCAGACGGCGCTGCATCAGCTTGCCGGCATTACCCAGGCAGGCAATGGGCGACCCGCGCAGTCCTTCCTGGGAAAACTCGGCGGCCTCACCCGCCATGGCCAGAGGACAGTCGAGGCTGAGTGCTAGCTTGGCAAACTGCTTGAGCAAGGCTGCGTTGGGCGGAACATTGGAATACAGCACCAATGCGCGCGGGCGAACCTTTTCGCAGATCAGGGTCAGCTCATCCAGCGGTTGGCCGATGGCCAACACACTGGCGGCAACCTCGTCACCGGAAAGCAGCAGGCCGGCAATCAATAGCTCCAGCTCGCGGCATTGTCCTGGCACAGCAGCCAGCAGAACGCGATCTTCCGCCTGGGCTCGCGCAAGTTGCAGCCGCTGCAGCACGCGGGCACGCAAGAAATTGTCAAAAAAGAGCCACTCGCTGGTCTGACCGAACTCATCCTGGCGCACCAGTAACTGCTGCCACAACGGCAACAGCACATCCTGAAAAACGACCGGTAATGGATAGGTCGAGAATATCTGTCCATAGACGCGATCGAGGCGGCTCTCGTCGAAACTGCTTATTGCCCGCTGCACCTGAGCCTGCCATTCGCCCCATTCGCCAGCGACAGCCTCCTGCTGCTCGGGTGGCACCGCCGCTCGGGTTGCGGCACTGCGCGACAAAATGCTACCCACTTTGCTCACCGCCACGCCGCGCTCCGTCCAAGCCACGATACTGCGAACCGCTTCGACATCGGCCATCGAATACAGACGATGGCCGCTCTCGGTGCGGGTCGGTTGGATCAAGCCATAGCGGCGCTCCCAGGCACGCAGGGTGACCGGATTGACACCGGTCAGGCGTGATACCTCTCGGATTGGGAACAACTCTTCCTGCTTGAGCGATGAAGACGAAAGCAGCGAAGAAGCACGGGCAAATTCAGTCATGACGCGGACAGCTCATGCAAGGGAATGGGCGCATTGTAACTCAGGGTCTGCAGGCATAGGCTGTACAGAGGTTATACAAGTACAGGATTGTGCAATGTCTCCGAAACTACCGCTTACGCTCTATGTCGACGGTGCCTGCCCGCTCTGCGCCCGCGAGGTCATCTGGCTGCGGCGTCATGCCACGCTGGAGTGCCTGCAGCTGGTGGATATCAGCACGCCTGGTTTCGTCAGCGAGGACCGATCTCTCGACCAGCTCCGCAGTAAGTTACATGCGCGCAGCGCCGACGGACACTGGCTGACTGGCCTCGACGCAACCTACTGGAGCTGGCGCGCGGCAGGCCTCGGGAAATGGGCCGCGCCGCTGGGCTGGCGGCCATTGCGGCCATTGCTGCTGCTTGCCTATTGGCTGTTCAGTCTGGCGCGGCCTTATCTCGGCTGGCTACCCCATCCCGACGGCAGCAGCCGCTGCACGGACCGTTGCGGTCCTCGTTGACTCCCAGGCCGTTGCGCAACGAAACCTCTACAGTCTGCAAGCTCGCTTGAGCCCGCACCGTTCGTCCTGCATCTGCTCGGGATCTCCAGCGGTGCCGTAAACAAAGGTTTTCAAGAAACCTGGCGATAGTTCCAGCGCGCCATATTTCCGCTAATTCTTGTACAGCATGAATATTTGGTATAGCTTTGCGTCAACCAGTGACGAGGATCAGGTCCGCGCTCAGCTGGCGCCTTTGCCACGAATAACATGCATGGTTTGCCTATGGACGGCTTCCCAGAGGATCACTCATGAACGAACTACCCGGCCATTTTCACCAAATACTTCTGGGGGTCGGTGAAGACCCACAGCGCGAAGGCTTACTCGACACCCCGAAACGCGCCGCCAAGGCCATGCAGTACTTGTGTAATGGATATGGCAAGAGCCTGGAGGAAGTGGTCAACGGCGCCCTGTTCGCCTCGGACAGCGACGAGATGATCATCGTCAGAGACATCGAGCTCTATTCTCTCTGCGAACACCATATGCTGCCCTTTATCGGCAAAGCGCACGTCGCTTACATCCCGACCGGCAAGGTGCTCGGATTGTCCAAGATTGCACGCATCGTCGACATGTATGCACGCCGTCTGCAAATTCAGGAAAACCTCACTCGCCAGATTGCCGAGGCGATTCAAGAAGTGACGCGTGCGGCTGGCGTTGCGGTGGTCATCGAAGCCAAGCACATGTGCATGATGATGCGCGGGGTTGAGAAGCAGAACTCGCTGATGAACACCTCGGTGATGCTGGGTGCGTTCCGCGAATCCTGTACCACCCGGATGGAGTTCCTGCAGCTGATCGGAGGAAATCGCTGATGCCTCGGCTGGAACCCGGTTTGGCGCGTATCCGGGTCAAGGATTTGCGTCTGCGCACCTACATCGGCATCAACGAAGATGAAATCCTCAACAAGCAGGACGTGCTGATCAACCTGACGGTCCTCTACAAGGCAGTCGATGCGGTACGCGACAACGACATAGACACCGCACTGAACTATCGGACCCTGACCAAAGCGGTCATTGCCCACGTCGAGAGCAACCGGTTCAGTCTGCTGGAACGGATGACTCAGGAGATCCTGGACTTGGTCATGAGCCGGCCCAGCGTCGAGTACGCCGAGGTTGAGGTCGACAAGCCGCACGCGTTGCGGTTTGCCGAATCGGTTTCGATCACACTTGCCGGGAGCCGCTGAGGCCGTTTGATAACTGAACGACAACCTGCGGCTAACCCTCTATCCGATACGCGCCGATGCCTTTTCCTTATCAATATTCTTGCTACCGTTCTGGCTCGGCGCCGGCATGCTGCGTATCCCGCGCCGAGGACTCGGCATAGATTGACGCCCCGCACTTCAGCCGACGGCGGCCACGTCGTAGCGAGCAGTTCCGCCGTTTCGCGAACCCCTCTTTCGCGGCCAGCTGTTCGGCGGCCAATGGTTGCGGCCAAAGGGCAGAACCGCCTCGCTACAAAAAGCCTTGTGCCAGCCCTCAGGTAGTTGTTCTAGAATGCCGTGAAACGCACAAGAGACACCCTGATGATCAACGCCAAGCTGCTGCAACTGGTAATCGAAGCCTCCAACGACGGTATCGTGGTAGCCGAGCAGGAAGGTGACGACAATATCCTGATCTACGCCAATCCCGCATTTCAGCGCCTGACGGGCTACGAGGTCGACGACATCCTTTACCAGGATTGCCGCTTCCTGCAGGCGGGTGACCGCGACCAACCAGGTCTTGCGGCAATACGCGAAGCGGTTCGCAACAACACGCCGTGCCGCCAGATCATCCGTAACTACCGCAAGGACGGCAGTGCGTTCTGGAATGAACTGTCCATCACGCCCGTATTCAACGAAGGTGACCAGCTCACCTATTACATCGGCATCCAGAAAGACGTCACCCCTGAAGTCGAGGCCAAGCAGCGGGTCCGCGAGCTTGAAGCCGAAGTCCAGCAGCTCCGAGAGCAACTGGCGGCCCTGCAGAGCTAACCGGCTTACCGTAGGTCAGTTATCACCCGACGACGCTTCAGCCTGCTTCAGGGCTGCCGATAAGGCTTGGTATAAGCCACACCCTGAGGTCGCGGCACCTTGTTTGTGACCGGCAAGTGCATTTATTGATGCAGACTGCCGGGAAAACACGAATAATTGCCATCTGCCACTACATTCCCGCCAACCTGGACGGCGGCTGAATCCGGATCCGCTTCCTTGACTTCCTATGCTTTCGTTGAAAACGCAACGGTGCTCCTTGCGCTTTGCTGGCTGCTTTCCGTTACAGCGCGCCATTGGGGGCAAAGCCATCAGCGATGGGCGCAATGCACTGCTGGCATCTGGTTCGGCGGTGCCTGCATCGTCGGCATGCTGATGCCTATTTCCGTGCAGGATGGGGTCATCTTCGATGCGCGCACTGTCGTGCTGAGCATGGCGGCCTTGTTCGGAGGCCCGGTCGCTGCGGGCATCGCTGGGCTGATTGCCGGCGCGTATCGGCTCTGGGTCGGCGGCCCGGGCGTCTGGGTCGGGTTGATCAACGTACTGCTGCCGATCGTCTTGGGCCTTGTCTATCGCCATTTCCACCGCCGGGGCCAGATCGGGATTGGTACCTGCCAGTTACTACTTTTTGGCCTGGTGTTACATGGCGGTGTTGTTGCCTCGCTGCTGCTGTTACCGGCGCCGCTGGTAGCTCCTACGCTCGAGCAGATTGCGGTGCCTATGTTGCTGGTGCTGCCAGTGGCAGTAATGCTATTGGGCTTGCTGCTAGCCGATCTGCTCAAACGCGACCAGATCGAACGTGCAATGCATCTCAGTGAGGCGCGTTTGAGGGCCATCACCCAGGCGATTCCCGACGTGCTGTTGGTGCTTGATGAGGATGGCCGCTACTTGGAAGTGATCTCCAACGGCTCCGCGCCGCTTCAAGAAGGCGACCAAAGCCTGATCGGAAAGACAGTGGAGGACGTACTCCCGCCCCTTCAGGCAGAACGCTTCCGCGAACTGATTCGTGAAACACTGTCCCGCGGCGCGCCCAGCCTGCTCGAATATTCCACCCAGACCGTGGACGGCCTGAAGGTATTTGAAGTGCGCGCCCAGCGCTTGCAACTGGCGCAACCGTACAAGCCGGCGGTGGTTTGCTTGAGCCGGGATATCAGCGAGCGTGCCAGCGCCGAACAGGAGCGTCGCATCGCCTCGATCGCGTTCGAGTCACAGCAGGGCATGATCATCACCGATGCCAAGAACCGCATCTTGCGGGTCAACCAGGCATTCACCGAGATCAGCGGCTACAGTGCAGACGAGGCCATCGGACAAGACACGCGCCTACTCGCCTCGGGTCGTCACTCGCCCGATTTCTATCTGGCCATGTGGCGCAGCATCCAGCAAACCGGCGCCTGGCAGGGTGAAATCTGGAACCGACGTAAGACCGGCGAGGTGTACCCTGAATGGCTGTCGATCAGCACGGTGCTCGACGCCCAGGGCGCCGTTTCCAACTACGTGGCCGCCTTTACCGATATCACCGAGCGCAAGCAAGCCGAAGAGCGCATCCATAACCTTGCGTTCTATGACCCCCTGAGCGGGCTGCCCAACCGCCGGTTGCTGCATGATCGTCTCAAGCAGGCCCTGACCGCGACTGTACGCAGCCAGCAGTACGGCGCGTTGATGTTCATCGATCTTGATAACTTCAAGAACATCAATGATCTTCATGGCCACCAGGCCGGCGACCAGCTGCTCTGCATGGTGGCCGAACGACTCAGCGATGAGGTCCGCGGCGTCAACACCGTTGCCCGCCTCGGAGGTGATGAGTTCGTGGTCATGCTCGAGGATCTGGATGCCAAGGCGGAATACGCAGCAGCCCAGGCCGAGCAGATAGGCGAAAGGATCCTTTCGGCCCTTGGTCAGCCTTACCGACTAGGCTCGCTACTGGTGCATAGCAGCGCCAGCATTGGCGTGGTACTGCTCAACAGCAACGACGGTGACGCGGAAGAGCTGATGAAGCGCGCCGACATGTCGATGTACGAAGCCAAACAAGCCGGCAGAAACGCCCTGCGCTTCTTCGACCCGCGCATGCAGCAGGCCGTGCAAGAGCGCCTGCGCCTGGAAGACGAAATCCGGCGTGGCTTGACGGCCGGCGAGTTCGTGATTCATTTCCAGCCCCAGATCGAACGTCATCGTGGACTCGTCGGTGCTGAAGTGCTGGTGCGCTGGCAGCATCCGCAACGCGGCTTGCTCACCCCGGTTCACTTCATCGGGCCTGCAGAGCGTGCGGGGCTGATCGAAGCACTGGATTTCGTTGTCCTCACCCAGGCTTGCGAGCAGCTCGCCACGTGGGCCAAACAGCCATCCCGGGCGGCACTGACGCTCGCGGTCAACCTCAGTGCGAGCCTGCTCTACCAAGCCGACTTCGTCGATCGGGTGCTAGCCTTGCTGCAGCGTACCGGCGCCAATCCGCGACTGCTGAAGCTTGAAATCACCGAGTCCTTGTTACTCGATGACATGGAAGAAGCGGTGATTCGGATGAGAACCCTGAAGCAGCACGGCATTCGGTTCTCGATTGACGACTTCGGCACAGGTTACTCATCAATGGCCTACCTGCAGCGACTACCACTCGATCAACTGAAGATCGACCAGTCGTTCGTCCGTCAGCTGGTCGAAGATGCCAGCAGCCAGACCATCATCCGAGCCACCTGTGCACTCGCGTCCGGGCTCAAGCTGGAGGTGATTGCCGAAGGGGTCGAGACGGAGGAACAGCGGACATTGCTGATCGCCAATGGCTGCGACATGTTTCAGGGGTATCTGTTCAGCCGCCCCGTTCCGCTGGAAGCATTCGAAGCGCTCGCGCTAGAACCCGTGACGTGAGGGTCGTTTCCGCACCCTCACGCCGAGACGGGCCGCTTACAACGCCAACGGCGCCCGGCGGCACAGAGTAATCAAAGCCTGCACCCACTGTTCATGCGTGTTCAGGCAAGGGACCAGCTGCAGATCCGTGCCACCGGCCGCCACGAACTGTTCGCGGCCTCGATCACCGATTTCCTCCAGCGTTTCGATGCAGTCGGCCACGAACGCTGGGCACATCACCAACAACTTCTTAACCCCCCTGGCAGCCAGCTCTTCAAGGTGCGCCTCGGTATAGGGTTCGATCCACTTGGCACGCCCCAGTCGCGACTGAAACGACACCGACCACTGTTCGGGCTGCAGGCCGGCGCGCACGGCGAACGCAGCGGCGCTCTGGATGCACTGCGCGCGGTAGCAACTGGCGAGGACGGCACCTTCGGCACGCTGGCAGCAATCAACGCTTTTAAGACAATGCGCGCCGGTTGGATCCGTCTTGCGCAGATGCCGCTCAGGCAAGCCGTGAAAGCTCAGAAGCAGGTGGTCGAAGGGTTGTTCCAGGTGCGGTTGAGCGCTCGCAACCAGCGCATCAAGGTACTCCGGCTGGTCGAAAAACGGCTGCAGTATCGACAGCTGAATGTCGAGCTTTCGCTCACGAATCACCCGCCGCGCCTCTTCGATGACGGTGGTCGTGGTGCTGTCGGCGAACTGTGGATACAACGGCGCCAAAGTGACCTGCCGGATGCCCTGCCCAGCCAATTTCAGCAGCGAGCGCTCAATGGACAGCTCGCCATAGCGCATCGCCAGTTCCACGGGGCCCTCTTTCCAGTACGGGCGGACGGCGTCGGTAAGGCGTTGACTGAGCACCACCAGTGGTGATCCTTCCGGCCACCAGATGGAAGCATAGGCATGTGCGGACTGTTCCGGGCGCTTGATCAGGATCAGCGAGACCAGCAACCGGCGAACTGGCCAAGGCAGGTCGATGACATAGGGATCCATCAGAAACTGGTTGAGATAGCGGCGTACATCAGCCACTTCAGTGGACGCCGGGGAACCCAGATTGACCAACAACAACGCCTGCTCTGACATGCACATTTCCAACTACTGATTTAATGGAGCGCGCCGCAACCCGTTGGCCGCGGCGCTATTTTCACATAGCGACTACGCCTTGCGCAGGTCCGCCAATGCCGCATCCAACGTCACGAAGCGAAACTGGAACCCCGCGGCCTGCAATCGCAACGGCTGGGCTTTCTGACCGCCTAGAATCAAACCTGACAGCTCACCCAGACCGACCTTCAAGGCCAGCGCCGGTACCGGCAGAACTGCTGGTCGCCCCAAACTCGCTGCGTACGCCTTGGCAAAGTCGGCATTACGCACTGGCTGAGGTGCGCAGGCATTGTAGGGCCCAGCAGCACCTGGCTGGTGCAACAGAAAATCTATCAAGCCGATCTGATCGTTGATGTGGATCCACGGCATCCACTGACGACCACTACCCTGCCTGCCTCCCAGCCCGAGCGCGAACAAGGGTCTGAGCCGTTGTAGGAACCCGCCATGAGCTGCCAACACCAGCCCCGTTCGGACCACCACCACACGAATGCCCAACGACTCAGCTCGCGTGGCACTTTCCTCCCAGGCGGCGCAGAGCTGGCTAGCGAAATCGTTGGTAACCGCGCTGTCATCCTCGCTCAGTTCCCGTTCTCCACCGTCGCCATACCAGCCGACGGCCGAGCCGGAAATCAGCAGGGCAGGCTTTTGTTGCCTGGTTGCAAGCCATTCAACCAACTGCTCGGTTAGCTTGATACGGCTGTTCCAAAGCAACAGACGGCGGGATTTGGTCCAGGGACGATCAGCAATCGGCGCACCTGCAAGGTTGATAACCGCGTCAAGCCGGACCTGATCGAGGTCGCCCAGATCGCCGATGCCCGTTACCGACTCGCCGCAACGGTCCGCCACCTTCTCGGGTGACCGACTCCAGACCCAGAGCTGATGGCCCTGAGACAACCAGTGTTTACACAGCGCACGACCGATCAGGCCGGTCCCGCCGGTGAGCAATATGTTCATTGCGGCCTCCGCAAGTCAGCTGTGGGCCCGCGCCTATGACTCCGCGAGCTGCTATGTTCTGATGTTACACCTATACAGTCATCGATTGCTGTATAACTTAGTAGTGCAAGCGTAGTCTATGTACAACTTGGCAAACAGGTGGCCAATGCACATCCAGTCTCTCACCGGCGTCCAGTCGCTATGAATCGATTCAATCCAGACAAGCTGCTGCTTTCCAAATGGACAGCTACTCGACCACAGAAGAAGGAAAAGCACTTTCTCGTCACGGAACTCCTACGGGATGAAGATGACGTTTTGCTGCAAGTGGAGCTGCAGGCCGTCCTCACCCGACGCAGCCTATGGATTGATTGGCACGCGCTGCACGACGATCAGCAATGGCTGTTTGGCTGGCGATAACGAACCGTCGCGCTCGCTAGGCGATAGCCGCATCAACACTTCTTGTACACGGGCTATTGACTTGTACAAGTAAGCGCTTATGATCTCCACATATTGTACAGAAACCCTTATCTGTACAGGAACACAGTGAGGTCATCCCCATGCCCAATGCCTCTCGTCCCGCAATCAAAGTCGGTATCAGTGCCTGCCTGCTCGGCAGCCCGGTGCGGTTCAATGGCGGTCATAAGGAATCGCGGCTATGCAGCGAAACGCTGGCCAAGCATTTCGAGTTCGTGGCGGTATGCCCGGAGGTCGCCATAGGTCTCGGCACGCCACGTGAGCCAATCCGTCTGGTCGGCGATCCCGACAGCCCTCGCGCAGTCGGCACCGTGCACCCGGAGCTGGATGTCAGCGAAGCCCTGACCGCCTACGGCAAGCAGATCGCCCGCGAACTGGGTGATATCAGCGGTTATATCCTGATGCAGAAATCCCCCTCCTGCGGAATGGAGCGGGTCAAGGTCTACCAGGCCAATGGGCATCCCATCGACGGTGGCGGCTCCGGCCTGTTCGCTCATGCGCTAATGGAAGCGCGGCCGGACCTGCCCATTGAGGAAGACGGCCGGCTAAACGACCCTGTGCTGCGGGAAAATTTCCTTACCCGAATCTTTGCCTACGCCGAATGGCAGCGTTTGCTCGAAGCCGGGCTGACCCGCAAGGCGTTGGTCGAATTCCATTCGCGACACAAGTACCAGCTGATGGCCACCAACCCCTTGCAATACAAAGCCCTCGGTCGGCTGGTCGGGACGGTCGGCACTAAGCCGCTGGATGAGTTCGCACCGGTCTATTTCAGCCGGCTGATGGCAGCGCTCAAAACCACAGCTTCGCGCGGCACGCACAGCAATGTCTTGCAGCACTTGAGCGGCTATCTGAAGAACGATCTTTGCGGCGACGACAAGCAGGAGCTGCAACGTCTCATCAGCCAATACCGCGAGGGCATCGTGCCCCTCGTCGTACCGATGACGCTGCTCAAGCACCACTTCCGCCGTCATCCGGACCGTTACGTGGCCAGCCAGGTGTATATGCAGCCGCATCCAGAAGACCTCAGCCTACGCAACGGCATCTAAACATGACCCTGACTATTGATGATGAGATCGATCTCAGCCGTGAAGACGGCTGGTTTCCGATCAGGGAGGTCGCGCGCCTTACTGGAGTCAATCCAGTCACCCTGCGGGCTTGGGAACGTCGTTACGGGCTGATCGTGCCGCGTCGCACGCCCAAGGGCCATCGGCTCTATGACGACAGTCACGTCAAGCGCATCCAGAGCATTCTCAAGTGGCTCAACCGGGGCGTTGCAGTCGGTCAGGTCAAGCAGTTGCTGGACGCCCGCCAGAGCATCAATCCCACCGAGCACAACCAGTGGGCCGGAATGCACGACCAGATGTATCGGGCCGTCACCGACCTTTCCGAGCGACAGCTAGACGACAGCTTCAACCGTGCGCTGTCTCTATATCCACCACTTACCTTGTGCAAGCACCTGCTAATGCCCCTGCTGCTGAGCCTCGAACAACGCTGGACCAGCTCGTTCGGCGCGGAGCTCGAGCGTGGATTGTTCTGTTCATGGCTGCGAACCAAGCTCGGCACCCGCATCTATCACAGCAACCGCCAGCACAACGGTGCTCCGTTGTTGTTGATGACCCTATGCGAGCAGCGCTTCGAGCCGGGCTTGTGGCTCAGCGCCTGGCTGGTCTCCAGCGCCGGTTGCCCTGCCGAGGTAATCGAGTGGTCGGTGCCGCTGGCGGAACTGCCGCTGGCCCTGGAACGGATCAAACCGCGTGGCCTGCTGCTCTATGCCAGCCAGTCGCTGGATAGTGGCTACCTCAAGCGCCAACTGCCTCGCCTGGCCGACCCGCACGGTATGCCGCTGCTGTTGGCAGGGCCTGCAGCCAGCATTCACCTGGCCGAACTGCGCGACGTACCAGGTCTGACCCTCGCCATCGACCCCCTCGCCGCCCTCGAAGTCCTGCAGGATGGGCCCCTGCTTGAAAATCCCAAAGGGTATCGGGAATGAACCAGCTTCTCTGGCTACGCACCGATTTGCGCGTCAGTGACAATAGCGCCTTGGCTGCCGCGATGAGCACCGGTCCGACAGTGGCGCTCTATCTGATTACACCTAGGCAGTGGGTCGCCCATGACGATGCGCCGTGCAAGGTCGATTTCTGGCTACGCAATCTGGTCGAACTGTCGATACGCCTCTCGGAACTGAACGTCCCGCTGCTGATCCGCACCGTTGAAGACTGGCAGGCAGTGCCGGCGGTGATTGTTGATATTTGCCGCACCCATGAGATCAGTACCCTGCACGTCAACGACGAGTACGGTGTGAACGAGCAGCGCCGTGACGAGGCGGTCGCCGAAGCGCTGCGAAAAACGCCCACCGACATGCGTCGCCACCTTGACCAGCTGTTGTTTGCACCAGGGTCCATCACGACGCTGTCGGGTGGTTACTTCAAGGTCTTCAGCCAGTTCAGAAAGGTGTGTTATGCGCGGCTGACACAGTCACTTCCGGCGTGCCTCCCCGTCCCGGATCGCCAGGCATCGCTGCTGATTGTCAGCGACTCGGTGCCGCAGGCAGTCAATGGTTTCGCCCAACCCAGCGACTATCTGCGTTCGCTGTGGCCGGCTGGCGAAGACTTCGCCCAACTTCGCCTTGCAAAGTTCGCCGAAGACGAGCTGGCGGACTATCAACAACGTCGCGACTTCCCTGCCGAGCCGGGTACCAGCCAGATTTCCGCCTACCTCGCTGCAGGCGTCATTTCCCCTCGGCAATGCCTGCATGCCGCTTTAAGAGCCAATCGGGGCGAACACGACAGCGGCAATCCGGGTGCGGTTACCTGGATCAATGAACTGCTCTGGCGCGAGTTCTACAAACATGTACTGGTCGGCTATCCACACGTCTCGATGGGCCGGGGGTTCCGGCGAGAAACCGATACCCTGCCCTGGCGTCACGCACCGGATGAGCTGGCGGCCTGGCAGCAGGGCCGTACCGGATTTCCGATCATCGATGCCGCCATGCGCCAATTGCTGGCCACGGGCTGGATGCACAATCGCCTGCGCATGATCGTCGCCATGTTTCTGAGCAAAAATCTGTTGATCGACTGGCGCGAAGGTGAACGTTGGTTCATGCAGCACCTGATCGATGGCGACCTCGCCGCCAATAATGGCGGATGGCAGTGGAGCGCCTCGACGGGGACCGATTCGGTGCCTTATTTCCGCTTGTTCAACCCGCAAAGTCAGTCGGCCAAATTCGACCCGGACGGCCGGTTCCTGCGGCGTTGGCTGCCCGAGCTGGCGGAATTGGACAAACGCGGAATCCACAACCCAGCGAAGCTGAACGGGCTGTTCGCAGGCGTCGATTACCCGTCTCCTATCATCGATCTGCCAATGAGCCGTGAGCGTGCGCTTTCAGCATTCAGGCAATTGGGAGAGGCGCTGTGAGCGGCTTTCTGCAGCAGTTTTCGGCCAACTTCGCGCGGCTCGATGTACACAATCTCGACCGCCTTGCCGAGCTCTATGCCGACAACATCCATTTCACAGACCCGTTGCATGAAATCTGCGGGCTAACCCAGCTGCACGATTATTTTGCAGAGCTGTACGCCGACCTCACGTCACTCGACTTCGAGTTTTTCGCCTTCGACGAGGTGCGGGAAGGCGAAGGTTATCTCCGCTGGATCATGAGCTTTCGCCATCCCCGCCTCAATCAAGGCCAGCTCATCAGCCTGGAAGGTTGCACCATGCTGCGCTGGAATGCGGCTGGCAAAGTGGTGCGTCATCGCGATTATTTCGACGCAGGCGCCTTGATTTATCAACACGTTCCCGTTGTCGGATCGATGATTCGCTGGTTGCACCGGAGAATCGCATGAGTCCGTCGCAATGCCTTTGGTTGACCAGCGCGAGCCACGGGCCTGGTCAGGCATTGGTGGGTCATCAGGGCTTATCAATGCCCAAGCGCTGGCCAGCAGAACGGGCAGCACGCCATATCGCGGGCAAGCTTGATCGGCAACCGCATGGCATCGTCTTTCTGGCGGCGTTTGTCGCCGCACTGCGTTCCACCTCTCTACTACCGGCACGCCTGCAGTACGCACTGGGCCAGCGCATGGCGCGCCGTTGATCAAGGAAAACAGTCATGAAAGTGGCGATCATCGGAGGCGGTATCTCCGGCCTGACGAGCGCGCACCTGCTGCATCGCGAGCACGACATCACCCTGTTCGAGGCAGCTGGCTGGCTTGGCGGACATACGCATACGGTGGACGTCAGTCTGCTGGGTCGGGATTACGCAATCGATACCGGCTTTATCGTATTCAATGAACGGGCCTATCCCAACTTCATCGAACTGATCGAGCGTCTCGGCGTGGCCTTCAAACCGACCGAAATGAGCTTCTCGGTCAGCGATCCGTTATCCGGCCTGGAATACAACGGCAATAACCTGAACAGTCTTTTCGCCCAGCGCAGCAACCTCTTGTCGCCCTCCTTCTGGAACATGGTTCGCGACATTTTGCGCTTCAACAAGGAGAGCCTCGACGACTACGCCAATCAGCGCATAGCCCCGCACGTCACGCTCGGCGAATACCTGCGTTGGGGCGGCTATAGCCAACGTTTGATCGATCACTACATCGTGCCCATGGGGGCCGCAATCTGGTCGATGTCGCTGCATGAAATGCTCGGTTTCCCGCTGCTGTTCTTCGTTCGTTTCTTCAAGAACCACGGGTTACTGCCGGTCAGCCAACGGCCCCGGTGGTATGTGATCGAGGGTGGATCAAGCGCCTATATCGAACCGCTGACCCAGGGCTTCAGCCAGCGCGTCCGGCTCAACTGCCCGGTATTCGAAGTGAACCGCGATCGGCTGGGCGTGACGGTCGTCAGTGCGCAGGGTGCCGAGCGTTTCGACAAAGTCATCTTTGCCTGTCACAGCGATCACGCGTTGAGGCTGCTAAATGCACCGACCCCGGCCGAACAGCAGATTCTGGGCGCACTTCGTTATGCCGATAACGACGTGGTGCTGCACACCGATACCCGGCTGTTGCCAAAGCGCCCGCTGGCGTGGGCCAGCTGGAACTACCGCCTCGGCAGTCCGGGCGAGCAGCTGGCAGCAGTCACCTACAACATGAACCTGCTGCAGGGCATCGAAGCGCCGGAAACGTTTTGCCTCAGCCTGAACCAGACCCGCTTCATCGACCCTTCGCGGATTCTCGGGCGCTACACATACGCTCATCCGCAATACAGCCTGGACGGAATCGCTGCACAAAAGCGCTCCGATGAACTGTGCGGCCCGAATCACAGCTACTTCTGTGGCGCCTACTGGGGTGATGGCTTTCATGAAGACGGCGTGGTCAGTGCGATGCGGGTGGCCGATGCGCTGAGCAACCGGGGTTGAACGCAACTCACACAGCACCCCGAGTCTTCCATGCCACGAACCGGCCATGAGCCGATGAGCGGTCTGAGTTCCAGTTCAAAGCCAGCCGATATAGCGATGCGCGCCCGAGCGCTTTACGAGAGGCATCCGATGAACACCACGACATTCACCATGCAAGACCACTACCGCAAGGCCGATCGAATCATGCTCGGCGTGCTGTGGTTTCTCTTCGTATACGCGCTCGGTTTGGCAGCAATGAGCGGCAGCTGGGCACAGGCCATCGTCGTGGGTGGCGGTACCGCGCTCGCGATGACAGTGCTCAACGCACTGATTTCAGGCGAGCGGCTGATGCGCTGCCTCATCGGCGCTGCGTTCATGGTCATGTCAGCGCTGCACATCAACCAGGAGCACGGCATGCTGGAGATGCACTTCGGCATCTTCGCCCTGCTCGCGTTCCTGGTGTATTACCGGGACTGGCTGCCCATCGTCGTGGCTGCTGCGACCATCGCGGTGCATCACCTGGCGTTCTTTGCACTACAGCAGCAAGGTGCCGAGGTGTTCCTGATGCCCCATGGCACCTGGGGTGAAGTCTTCCTGCATGCGTTTTATGTGGTACTTGAGAGTGCCATCCTTATTTATCTGGCGATACGCGGCAACGCCGAAGCGCGCGAAGGCGAAGCGCTGCTGAGCGCTGCGGCAGAGATCACCCGCAACCCAGAACGGATCGACCTCCACCATCGCTCCGCAGCCAGCGGACCTGTAGGCGAGCGGTTCAATCACCTGCTTGATCAACTGTCCGAATTGGTCAGTGCGGTGGTAATCGATGCGCGCGGGCTCGACGGGACGGCTGGCAGCCTGAGCGCCGCAACCCGGCAAATGCGCGACGGTGCCGATCTACAACTGGGCGAAACCGCACAGATGGTCGATGCAATGCAGCAGATGTCGACCGCCATCGAAGAAGTCGCCGGTCATGCCGATCGGGCGGCACAAGCGGCACAAGCCGCAAACACGAAGGCGGGACAGGGCCGGCAATCGGTCGCGACCAGCCGTCAGGAAATTGCCCAGCTGGCGCAGCGCATCGACGGAACCGACGAGGTCATGCAAGACCTGGCCGCGCAATCCGAGCAGATCGGGCGCGTGCTCGAAGTGATCCGTAGCATCGCCGAACAGACCAACCTGCTGGCCTTGAACGCCGCCATCGAGGCCGCTCGGGCCGGGGAACAAGGCCGAGGCTTTGCGGTGGTTGCCGATGAGGTGCGTAACCTCGCGCAGAAAACGGCGACTTCTACTCGCGAGATTCAAGAGATCATCACGCGCCTGCAGCAAAGCAGCCGCAAAGCCGCCGATTCGATGCAGGTCAGCCGGCAGAGCGTGGCCCGTTGCGTCGAAGACAGCCAGCACACGACGGTGCTGCTGGAATCCATGGCGCAGGAGATCGAATCCATCAGCCATATGAACGAGCTGATCGCCGCCGCAACCCATGAGCAGACTGCGGTTTCTGCGGATATCGCCAGCCACCTGCAGAGCGTTCAGCAGATCGCCGAGCAGAACGCTGTAGATGCCAGCAAGCTGGAGCAGGACAGCGTCGGCTTGACTGCGCTGGCCTCACGACTGGGCACGCTCAGCGGGCGCTTCGCCGTTCGTTCATAAATGACATCAGGGCTTCGGTTGTACACCGGAGCCCGGCCTTCCCTGCTATCAGCCCCTTGGGAGTGACTACAGTCCGAAACATCAGCCGTACGAAGCCGCTATCAAACCTAAGGGGCCGGTCAATCCCGAACGGTGCGTGAGTCCAGGACCGCGACGCTTACCTGGTCCCGTCCACTACGTTTGGCGAGATACAAGCGACGGTCCGCAGCATCTACCAACGATGCTGCCGTCTTGCCTATGCCCGCGCCCACAGCGATTACCCACGAGCGTAGCGACGCCGATACTCTGAAACGCTGGAACTTGAGTAACGAATGGATTCACTGGCATTCGCTATGGAGTGACCGTCTTTTTTTTTGGCACCTGGGTGCATTGAATGGTATTGGTCGCTTTCAGCTCAATCGCCGTACAGAGGAGTCAGCTCATGATCCCAGCCTCACTGGTCGACGCGCTGCGTAGCGCCAGGCACGTTGTGGTTTTTACAGGCGCAGGCGTGTCGGCAGAAAGCGGTATTCCGACCTTTCGCGACTCGCTCACCGGGTTATGGGAGCGTTTCGACGCGGCATCGCTGGCAACGCCCGAAGCCTTCCAGGCCGATCCGCCTCTGGTCTGGGGTTGGTATGAGTGGCGTCGGATGAAGGTTCTGCAGGCCCAGCCGAACCCTGCGCACGTGGCCATTGCCGAACTGGCCCGCCACGTCCCTCGCCTCACGCTTGTCACCCAGAACGTCGACGACCTCCACGAGCGCGCGGGCAGCACCGACGTCATTCACCTGCATGGCAGCCTGCATCAGCCACGTTGTTTCAGCTGCGGCGAGTGCCCCACACCGCTGGGTATGCCGGACGAGCCCGAAGGTGGACGCCGACTGGAGCCGCCGAGCTGCGATGCCTGTGGCGCAAAGCTGCGCCCCGGCGTCGTCTGGTTTGGCGAAAGCCTGCCGACCGAAGCACTGAATACCGCCTTCGCTGCCGCAGAGACCTGCGATCTGCTCATCTCGGTCGGCACTTCCGGGATGGTCTACCCCGCTGCTGAAGTCCCGGGACTGGCCTGGCGGGCCGGAGCCGTAGTGGTCCACGTCAACCCGCAGCCAAATACCGATCACAGCGAGCGGGAATTTGCGTTGGCAGGGCTCGCTGGTGAGCAGCTGCCACCACTGGTCGAGCTGGCCTTTGGTGACCGCTGAGCGCCGTACCTGCCTGGCTGCAGAGCCACACGCTTCAGGTAAGTGGCGTGACCACCGCCGCCTGATAGGCCGGACGCTCTAGCAGTCGCTCATACCAGCTACGCAGATGCGGTAGGTCCGGGCGCTCGATGGGCATCTCGAACCAGGCGTAGGCGAAGCAGCCGAGCGGAATGTCGCCCATGCCGAACGAGACGCCACCCAGATAGGGTTGTTTCGAGAGGGTCTGGTCGCCGATAGCCAACAACCTTGCGCACTCGACGATTGCCGCCTGTACTGCTGGCATATCGCGTTGATCCGGCGCAGTGCGCACCATGTTCCAGAACACCGTACGGAAGGGAGCGGCCAGCGACGAGGTGACCCAATCCATCCATTTGTCCGCCTCCGCGCGCTCGGCAAGGTCTGCGCTCCAGAGTGTTCCTTCCCCATAACGAGCGGCCAGATAGCGGACTATGGCATTGGACTCCCACAGCACCAACGCGCCGTCTTCCAGGCATGGCACCAGCTGGTTGGGATTCTTGGCGATATAGTCTGCGTCGCTTACGACGCCAAAGGCGCCGCCTGCATCGATTCGTGTGTAGGGAACATCCAGCTCTTCAAGGCACCAGAGCGCCTTCTTCACATTGGTCGAGTTCGCTCGGCCCCAGAGTTTCAACATGCGATTCGTTCCTGTTCTTTAGTCGATCAGTCAACGCTCAACCCTAGCTGTAAATTGCTGCTGCTTAACGGGCCTTACCTTTGTCAGCAAGCAGCCGCGTCGCACCCTGCGCTTTTTGCGTGTACCAGAACACCCGGCTTACACCGCGAGTGATCGCCACGTACGCCAGCCGCAGGTATTCATCCGCCATGGCCTGGTCATAGCTGTTCCGAAAGAAGCCGCTGTAGGCGTACAACGCACTGCGCAGCGGGTGGCGTTCACTCGGCAGGCAGTCATCGACAATGATCGCAACTTCAGCCTGCAGGCCTTTGGCGCGGTGGATGGTGTATGCCTTGACTGGCAGTTTGCGATCCAGCTGCGCCTCGATGGCACGCAAGGGTTCGTTGCGACGGCTGAGAACCAGTACGGCATTGCGGTCGGCGTTCGGCAGCCCGGCAACGTGGTCGCACTGGGTCTGGATATCGCGGATCAGATCGGGCAGACGGGTCTTGATATCGAAACGGGTAATCAGTTTCACGCCGTGATCGCCTGGCTGCGTTGGGCGGCTCGCCTTGCTGGCTTTGGCCTGTTTGACCGCAACGCCCGCCAGCACGGCTTCGCCGTCGCGGATTACCGGTTCGATGGAACGATAGTTGGTTTCCAGCATCAACGTCCGACTTTGCTTCGCCCCTCCCTTCGCCGGGAAGTACTTGTCGAAGTCCATGAACAGCTCCGGCGAACTGCCCCGCCAGCCATAGATCGACTGCCAGTCATCACCGATTGCCATCAGGCTGACCGTTTCACCCTGTCTCGCAAGGGCGCCGTGCAACGCCTGCAGCCACTGAACGATCTGTGGCGATATATCCTGAAACTCGTCGATCAGCAGATGGCTGAACGGTGCCAGCGCATCGCCTGAAACCTTGCCACCGCCGTTCAGCTGCTGAGTGAGGGCTTGGAACGCACCGTTGAAGGTCATCAAGCCCTGCGCTTCCAGAACGCTCTGGAAATGCCGCCAGAACAGCTGCAGCGCTTCGATGAAGTTACGCTCGGGTTCCTTGCACGCCAGCCGTGTCAGTTGAATCTGGTCGATGCGAATGCCGATGCTTTCGATGAAGCCGGCTTGGGCATAAAACGCCTCGAACAACGGCGCTGCACCGTACTCACCGGCAAGCTTGCAGCCGTCCAAGGGCGCACGCGGAACCGCCCGCCGGGTGCCGGACTCGGGCGGCGGAGCGAGACCTAGCAAGGCATGCACCAGCTCTCGGAAACGTTGGTCTTCGGCGTAACAGCATTGATACGCCTCTTTCAGCAACCGCAACTGGCCGGCCCGTAAACGCGACGCGGTGAGCGGGTTGTCCAGCTCTGTAGGCGAAGCCCCCTTCTCGTCCAGTTGTTCGAACCACTGCGGTTTGCCGAGCAGGTCCTTGGCCAGCACTGCCATGGCCGAGTGGAAGGTACGAACGCACTGACGTGCGCGGGCCAGATCAAAGTCGAAATTCCAGAACCCCAGCACTCGGATCAGTTGCTCGCGCAACTCGGCGCACGAGGCGTTGGTGAAGGAAATTACGGTGAGCCGCTCGGGCGGAATGTCCAGATGGCAGAGCATGAACACCACGCGCAGCACCAGCGTGGTGGATTTGCCCGAGCCCGCCCCAGCGAATATCCGTGTTGCTGGCGACTCTTCAAGAATCATCGCCCATTGCTCGTCGGACGGCGCTCGGATCACGCCTGCGTCCACCGCCCGCCCTACTCGCAGGCGCATGGCCTGGATTTGTTGCTCGTTCACGGAGAGTTTCGCAGGGCCGTAGATACCGTCACCGGCCGGCTTGCGCGCCTTGGTTCGGGGCTTGGACGCGACCTTGAGCGCGGTACTGGCAGCCGTATCTGCAAGGCGCGTTGGCTTAGCGGCTGACTTGGCTTTCCTGACCTTTTTGCCTGGATGCCCCGACTTGCCGCCGGACTTTACCCCGGCGTCCGGCCAGCGACGCAGAATCAGATCATCTTCGGACTGAACGTACGCAGAGGTACGCGGAAAACAACGCGCGAGCGCACTGGACACCAGCAGCTTGTAGCGCTTGACGGCAGACAGCATGAACAACCAACCGGGGCTAGACAGGTGGCCGATATGGTACGGGTTTTTGCCTTGCGGCTGGGCTCCAGGCGACAAGCCCGCCAAGTGTTCCCGCAGTACCCGGTCAGCTTCGAGTGATCCCGTACTTGCGCAGTTTTCGGTACAGCGTGTTACGGCTGATCCCCAGCTGCTGCGCAGCGCGACTGACACGCCACTGCCGCGCGTCGAGAACCGCTAACAAGGCCTCGCGCTCGGCCTGACCCAGCGGATCCTGGGCTGGCTCGTGCATCGTTAACGGCGGGTATGCAGGAAGCACAGCCTCAACGTCAGCGCCGCCGATAAAACCGTTTTCAGCCAAGGCAATCAAGGTTCTGAGCACGTTGCGCATCTGCCGAACGTTGCCGGGCCAGTCATAAGAAAGGAGCAGCTGACGCGCCCTGGCGTCCAGCTGTGCGGCCTCCCCTCGTGCTTCCTTCTCGGTAAGGTGATCAAGCAACGCATCACGATCGCTGCGCGCTCGTACCGGTGAAAGCTCCACCGTTAGCCCGTTGAGACGATAGAAAAGGTCTTCGCGAAAGCGCCCTTCGGCGACCAATCCTTGCAGGTCGCGGTGACTGGCGCTGATCAGCCGCACGTCCAGCGGCGTCGGCACGACAGCGCCCAGTGGTACGACTTGGCGCTCCTCCAATACACGCAGCAACCGGGTTTGCAGGGCCAGCGGCATGTCACCGATCTCATCGAGGAAGAGAATGCCACCGTTGGCCTGCTGTAGCTTGCCCGCCATGCCTTCCTTGCGTGCCCCGGTGAAACTGCCGCCGCGATAGCCGAACAGCTCGCTCTCGATCAGCGTTTCCGGAATGGCGGCGCAGTTAAGCGCAACGAACGGCTTTTGTGCCCGCGAACTGGCGCGATGAAGAGCGGCGGCGATCGCCTCCTTGCCCGTTCCAGTCTCGCCGTGCAGAAGCACCGGCACGTCCCGCTCCATGACCTTGAGCGCTCGTTGAAAGCGGCTTCGCAGCGATGGGTCCTCGAGGCACAACCCCGCTGTTTGTGGTTCCGCGCATTTGCCCCGAGCCGGGATCACGCGCATTTTCGGACCGCGTAGCTGGCCGTGCAGCAGCTGGCCGTCCAGTGTGCGAAGCGGCCAGCAGGTGCCTGGCTGCGGTGTGGCGCGTTGCAGCAGTTCGTCCAAGCGAATATCCAACACCTGCTCCAGCGACATCCCCAGCAAGGCGTTACGACGAGCACCAAGCAACCCCAGTGCCGTATCGTTGGCGGCGCTTATTCGGCCGCCACCATCGAACGCCAGCAGCCCTTCGCTGAGCAGACCAATGTATTCGGGCTGAGCGTGAAAGCGCAGCAGATAGGCGCCCTCGCAATGCTGCAGAAAGAAGCAGCTTTCGATCAGCTTCGCCGACAGATTGGTCAGCGCCATGGTGTGAAAACGCTGTTGGTGCGACAGCTCTTCGCGCGCCGATGACACGTTCAGTACCGCCAGTAATTCGCCCTGCGGATCGAACACCGGGCTGGCCGAGCAGGTCAGCGTGGCATGACGGCCACGAAAGTGTTCGTCACGGCAGATGGTCAAGGCCTGGCGTTCGAGCAGGCACATTCCGACGCCGTTGGTGCCCTCGACCGCCTCGTCCCATACAGCTCCGAGCCACAGGCCGGCGCGCTGGAATTCCGTGCGCTCGGCCTCGCTGGAAACACTGTCGATCACTACGCCACGCGCATCCGTCAGCAGGACCGCATGGCCAGCGCCGCCCAGTTGCTGATGCAGGCTATTCATCTGCCAGTGCGCCACACCGACCACCTGCTGCAACCGTTCTCGATGCTCGCGCAGGCGCGTCTGCTCGACTACGCAGGTTGCACGCGCGCTCGTTGGGTCGAGACGGTGCTGATCCAGGCAACGCCGCCAGGAGCGAGCGATGGCGGGATCGGAAGCAGGCCCATGGGCTGCGTTCAGTCCCTCACCGAAACTGAGAACCTGATGGGCATGCCGAGCGATGTGCGGTGACGTCATTGTTGTTTTTCTCCGCGCTGATTCATGAGCGGTTTGCGCCAGCATAGGCCAATCAGTCGCGCAGCGCATGCCGTCCCAAACAGGAGACAGACTGTCACAGCGGACTGTGTCAGATCTGATACAGCCACGCTCCGTCAGCGATGTGGTCCGTGCAACCAAGCCCTCTATAACGCGCGTTCCCGATCCCTGGCCCGGCCTTTGCTCTGATCGATGTGGTATCCGGCCACAACAACAACGATCAGGAGAATCCCATGCCCCTTTCGCTTCCCGCCCCTGAACGGGCCATCGACTGACCCAAGCGGACACCGCGCGGTTGCGCTCGCAGCCTCCAGCTTCAACGCATGCCAACCGGCTTCGTGGAAACGCTGAACGACTGCACGCTGCATAGATAACAAGAACCTTCGCAAGGACATACCCATGAACATCAGTATCGACTCTATGACCCCTGCCGAGACGCCCACTGCCCAGCTCGCCGCTTGGGTCGAACGCCTCGGCCAACGCCTCGCGCAACGTGACATCGACGGCGCTCTCGATCTCTTTGCCGAGGACTGCCATTGGCGGGATCTGGTCCTGTTCAGCTGGAATCTGGTCACGCTCGAGGGCAAGGCGGATATCCGCGACATGCTTGAAGCCCGTCTTGAGGAGACCAAGCCGGAGAGCTGGAAACTCGAAGGTGAAGCGACATTTGCTGACGGTGTGCTGGAAGGCTGGATCAGCCTGGAAACTGAAGTCGCGCGCGGCAAAGGTTATGTGCGACTGAAGGACGGCCTGTGCTGGACATTGCTCACCACCATGCGTGAACTCAAGGGTTTCGAGGAGCCGACCGGGCGCCGCAGGCCGATGGGTGCCGAGCACGGCCATGGCCGTGTCGACCGGCGCAACTGGCTGGAAAAGCGCCGCGATGAAAAAGCCGCACTCGGCATCACCGAACAGCCCTATTGCCTGGTGATCGGTGGCGGCCAGGGCGGGCTGGGGCTGGGTGCACGACTCAAGCGGCTGGGCGTACCCTCGCTGATCATCGACAAAGCCGAGCGGCCAGGCGACCAGTGGCGCGGTCGCTACAAGTCGCTGTGCCTGCACGATCCGGTCTGGTACGACCACATGCCTTATCTGCCGTTTCCGGAACATTGGCCGGTGTTTACACCGAAGGATCAGATCGGCGACTGGCTGGAAATGTATGCCAAGGTCATGGAGCTCAACTACTGGGCCAAGACCGAGTGCGTCAGCGCCAACTTCGATGAAAACGAAGGCCACTGGACCGTTCAGGTGCTGCGCGACGGCAAGCCGCTAACGCTCAAGCCCACGCAGCTGATCCTGGCCACCGGCATGTCAGGTGTGCCCAACGTCCCGGTGTATGCCGGTGCGCAAAGTTTCGCAGGTCAGCAGCACCACTCCAGCCAGCATCCGGGTGGCGATGCCTGGCGCGGCAAGCGCGCCGTGGTCATCGGTGCGAACAACTCGGCACATGACATCTGCGCCGATCTGGTGGAAAACGGCGGTGAGGTAACCATGGTCCAGCGCTCCAGCACTCACATCGTGCGTTCCGACTCGCTGATGGATATCGTCTTCGGCCCGCTCTACTCCGAGGATGCGCTCGAACGCGGGCTGACCACCGATAAAGCCGACATGCTCTTCGCATCCATCCCTTACAAGGTTCTGCCCGAATTCCATCGCCAGGCCTTCGAGCAGGTAAAAGAGCGCGACAGGACATTCTACGATCGCCTCGCCGCTGCCGGCTTCATGCTCGACTTCGGTGACGATGAGTCCGGCTTGTTTCTCAAGTACGTGCGTCGCGGCTCGGGGTACTACATCGACGTCGGCGCTTCTGAGCTGATCGCCAACGGCACCATCAAGTTGAAGAGCGGACCGGGGCTGAACGTCGAGCGGATCGAGGCGGACGCCGTGCTGCTCAGCGATGGCAGCCGCTTGCCGGCAGATCTTATCGTCTATGCCACGGGCTACGGTTCGATGAACGGCTGGGCGGCCAAGCTGATCTCTCAGGATGTCGCTGACAAGGTCGGCCGTTGCTGGGGACTGGGGTCCGGCACCACCAAGGATCCGGGCCCATACGAAGGCGAACTGCGCAACATGTGGAAGCCCACGCAACAGCAGAACCTTTGGTTCCATGGCGGCAACCTGCACCAGTCGCGGCATTATTCGCTTTACCTGGCCCTGCAGTTGAAGGCCCGATTCGAGGGGCTGGACACTTCGGTCTACAAACTGGCGCCGAGCTACCATTGCGGTTGATTTGAATAGCGGCACGCATACGGGGCCTTCGGGCCCCGTTCTCGTTTCCGCGTTCGACAGTTCATCAGATGCATCGCACGCGACGCATCGTCGAGGTACTAAACAGAACAGTCATCTACGGCGCGTAGTTCCAAGCGCTGCCAAACATAGGTCGTTATGTACAGAATCGGTTTCGCCTGCATGTATCGCCATCCCAGCCACAGCGAATCGCTAAAGGAGCTGGAAGCAATCGAGCGCACTTTCAATCCGCGCGCGACCACGCTGCGCTGGCTCAACAGCGTGTCGCAGGAGGTAGCGCGGGAAAAGCTGAACGACATCATCGAGCACAACCTGGCGGCGCAGGTGCGGCTGATCGATTACGTCGGCACACTGCCGGAGCCGCTGCGCATGCTGCGTCTGAGCAGCGATCTGTTGCCCTTCTACAGCCATCCGGAGGCGGCGGATTTCTATCGCCAGGCGGACGTGCGTAACGCGATCGAAACGGGCTTCGCACAGATCGGCGAGCGGGCCAGAGCCTTGGGCATTCGCCTGTCGCTGCACCCCGGCCAGTATTGTGTGCTGGCTTCGGACAAGCCCCAGGTGGTGGAAAACAGCCTGGCGGAATTCGAGTATCACGCCGACATGATCCGGATGATGGGCTTCGGCCGGCAGTTCCAGGACTTCAAGTGCAACGTGCACATCGCAGGTCGCCTGGGCGTCGAAGGCATTCGTTCGATATGGCCACGGTTATCGCAGGAGGCGCACCACTGCATCACCTTCGAGAACGAGGAGAAGACCTACGGCGTCGATGATTGCCTGCAGCTCGCCGACCTGGCGCCCGTGGTGCTGGATATCCACCACTGCTGGATCAACGAAGACCGGTACATCGACCCACACGACCCACGCGTGGCGCGCATCATCGACAGCTGGCACGGCGTAAGGCCAACCATGCACTATTCGCAGCCGCCGGAGCGACTGATGGAAATGGGCTTTTCCGCCGATGAGAAACTGGAGATGCCAGCCCTGCTCGAAACGCTGAGCAAGCGTGACCTCTACAGCCACAGCAAGCGCATGTGGAATCGCTGGACCAATCTCTACGCCCGTGAATTCCTCGACCGTTTCGACATGATGTTCGAAGCCAAGGACAAGAACCTCGCCACGCTGGACTATTACCGCGAGTACCTAGAGGGGCGCGCCGCCTAGCGGTCTCCCTGCCGCGTCATGCAGCGGCTGATCGCGATTATCGCAGTGGTTCAGGGCGCCAACTTGAACCACAGCCACACCGCAAATAATACGAGCCCGGCGATGCCTATCGGCTTGGCATGGCGATTCCAGATATCCAATGCCGCTTTGCCCGCCACCGCGATCAACAATGCAAGGCCGTAGTAACGGGCACCCCGGGCGAGACAGGCGGCCGCCAGAAACAGAAAGATCGGATAGGCGCTGGCGCCAGCCACGAGCATGGCGATCTGGAAGGGGATCGGGATGATGCCAATCGCCAGGATCGCGGTGAACCCATCCTCCCGGAACTGCTGATCAAACGCGTCGTAGGCTTCCTGTCCACCAAACAGTCCAACCAGCGTATCGCCCCACTGATCCATCGCGAATACACCCAGGTAGTAACCCAGCGTGGCGGCCGTGAGATTTCCAGCCAGCGCGACCGTTGCGATACGCCATTTACGGTCGGCGTGACAGAGCATCCAGGGGATGAGAATCACCTCAATGGGAATCGGGATGAGCAGCGTCTCCATCATGGACGCTACAAACAGCAGCGGCATGGCGTGACGGGATTTATCAAGGCGATCGAGCCAGGCATGTGTGGAGGTCAGGCGGGTTTGGGGCATAGAGGTGCTACCGGGTTGAATAGGCAGGACGTTGGGTCTGCTGCTGCGCTTATTCATCGGAGTTCCAAGCAGATAACCCGTTCCTGAAACAGTGCGACTTCTCAGGACCGTAACGCCGGCTACGCTGCAGAGAGCCAATACCCTACTCCCCCGCTGCACTTTCCCTACCGCGCCGAGTCAGTATTAATCCAAAGGGGCCGTAATCATTCAGGTACCCCTAAGCCAGTGGTCGTTAGCGTGGTTAGCCAATGAATGAAGATAAATATCGGACCGCTGTAGACGCTGCGGCGATTTATTCAGAGACGGATCTCCGCGGGACCATTACTCATATCAACGATCAATTCTGTGCAATATCTGGCTACACCAAGGACGAACTGATCGGCACGAACCACCGCCTGCTCAATTCTGGTCAGCACCCTCCTGAATTTTTTCGGACGTTATGGCGCACCATTTCAAGTGGCCATATCTGGAAGGGCGAGATATGCAACCGCCGCAAGGACGGCTCGCTCTACTGGGTCAACAGCACCATCGTCCCGATCAAGGACGACCTGGCGCAACAGGTCGAGAAGTACATTTCGATCCGGTTCGATGTGACGGAAAAGCAGGAGTTGCTCGAGGCCATGCAGTGGCGTGCATCCCACGATGTGCTCACTACACTCCCGAACCGAGTCTATCTGCACGACCGGCTGCATCAAGCCATCTCGGCAGCGCAGCGTCATGGTCGCTCGCTTGCGGTATGCATTCTCGATCTCGACGGCTTCAAGGCAGTGAACGACCGCTACGGGCACGCCACGGGCGATTTGCTACTCGTCGAAGTGGCAAACCGGCTGACGCGGGAATTGCGCACTGAAGATCTTCTTGCGCGTCTAGGCGGAGACGAATTCGTGTTGCTGCTGGATCAAGTCGATGAAACGCTGCTTCCTGCCGCGTTGCAGCGCGTCCTGGACGTCATCGCCGTGCCCTTCCACATCGACGGATACGTTATGAAGGTTGCCGGCTCTCTCGGCGTAACCATCTACCCACAGGATAACGAAGGCCCCGATACTTTGTTACGCCATGCTGATCAAGCGATGTACGACGCCAAGCAAAGCGGTCGTAACCGCTTTCGCTTCTTTGACGTGTCGATCAGTCAGAAGACGCAGGCAGCCTTCAAGAACATCGAGTGCGTGAAACATGCGCTGGAGATTGATGAACTGCGCCTGCACTACCAACCCAAGGTGAACCTGCGCAACGGCACGGTAATCGGTTTCGAAGCACTGCTGCGGTGGCAGCACCCGGAGCTGGGTCTATTGCCGCCTGACGCGTTCCTGCCCGCTGTGGAGCGGACCGATGTCATCATAGAGATCGGTGACTGGGTGATGGAGCAGACGTTACGCCAGCTACGCATCTGGAATGCCGAAGGACATCATTGGCCGACAAGCGTGAACATCGCGGCGCGGCATTTCCAGCTGCCCAATTTCGTCGATCGCTTGCAGCGCCTGCTGGCCAAACATTCGGATGTCGAACCGCGGTTACTTGATCTCGAGATTGTAGAGTCCACGGCCATCGACAATCTCGAGCACGTCAGCCAATGCCTGATCGACTGCCAGCAGATGGGGGTCACCTTTTCGCTGGATGACTTCGGCACGGGCTTTTCATCACTCAACTATCTCAAGCGATTACCGGCACAAACGATCAAGATCGACAAGTCGTTCGTGCGTGACATTCTTCACGACAAGGAGGGCCTCGCTTTATCCGAGGCAATCATCAACCTGTCGCGGACGTTCGAACGAGAAGTGATTGCGGAAGGCGTAGAAACGGACCTGCAAGAGAAAATGCTACTGGGGATGGGCTGCTATCTGGCCCAGGGATACGGTATAGCGCCACCCATGCCAGCAGACCAGGTGTCTGATTGGGCGACCCTTTACGAGTTAACGCACCGATAACGGGTGCCAAACGTACCCGGGATGTTCATCTTGAATGAGTGAATATCCTGCACGAACTCCACCAGCTCGCGCAGGATGGCAGGTGGTCAGGAATTCCTTAGTTGAATGTCATGCTCCCGCCGTCTGGCCAAGATGTCCGCTGCAACGAGTGCAAGCAACGGCAAGACACCGACCTTGAGGCCCAGCTCCCATGATCCAAGGAACCCAATCAGTACCGCTCCTACAACAACGATGGCAGCAACGCAGTGAGCGCAAAAGCGCCACAACTCGAGTGCAACGACCTGAGCATTCTGGTTGTTGGTCATAGTTAGCCCCTCTTTCTTGTTGTAATAAGCTTTGTACAATTTCAGCGTAGCCAGCATAACGGTTCGTGCAAACACATTTTTGTTTCAGGAATGTGTCTAGCTCGCCGGTTCTAGCACCTCTTAACCCTCCCAATGACCGTAATCGCAAGCCATCTCGCGCGTGACGCACCGAAACGACCGGCTTGCGAATCAGTCGCAACGCCTCCGATTGTTCGACGAGCGGTCTAGATTTCGCCTGGCCGTTGCACTCGCCGGGGCCTAGCCGGCGACGATTTGCTCGAGGGCGCCCTGCAAGATATCGATAGTCCGATCGACGTTTTTCAGCTTCTCGAGGCCAAACAGCCCCATGCGGAAGGTCTGGAAGTCCGCAGGCTCATCACACTGCAGCGGGACACCGGCGGCAATCTGCAGACCTTGCGCGGCAAATTTGCTGCCGTTCTTGATGCCAGCATCGTCGGTGTAACAGACCACCACGCCAGGCGCTTCGAACCCAGGGGCAGCCACGCTCTTGAAGCCCTTCTGCGCCAGCAATGATCGGACTCGCTGCCCGAGCGCCAGCTGCTGCCCACGAACGGTTTCGAATCCGTAGTCTCGAGTTTCCAACATGACATCTCGAAAGCGCGCCAAGGCGTCGCTCGGCATGGTGGCGTGATAGGCGTGACCGCCCTGCTCGTAGGCCTGCATGATCTGCAGCCATTTCTTCAGGTCGCAGGCGAAGCTGCTGCTCTGAGTCGCCTCGACGCGTGCCTGGGCAGCCTCGCTGAGCATCACCAGTGCACAACACGGTGAAGCGCTCCAGCCTTTTTGAGGCGCGCTGATCAGCACATCCACGCCGCTCGCCTGCATATCAACCCAGAGCGCACCGGAGGCAATGCAATCGAGTACGAACAGCCCGCCCACCGCATGCACGGCGTCGCCGATCGCGCGCAGATAGTCATCCGGCAGGATGATCCCGGACGAGGTTTCCACATGGGGAGCAAATACCAGGTCCGGCTTGTTGGTGGAAATGCTGGCGACCACTTCATCTATAGGCGGCGGTGTGAACGCAGCTTGCGCAGTCTGATCCAGTGGTCGCGCTTTGAGCACGGTGGACTGCGCTGGAATCCGGCCCATGTCGAATATCTGCGTCCATCGATAGCTGAACCAGCCGTTGCGAATCACCAGGCAGTTGCGGTCGTGGGCCAGCTGACGTGCCACCGCTTCCATTCCAAAGGTGCCGCTGCCCGGCACCACTGCGACTGAGTGGGCGTTGTAGACAGATTTCAGCGTACTGGAGATGTCGTTCATCACGCTCTGGAACGACCGGGACATGTGGTTCAGCGATCGGTCCGTGTAGACGACCGAGTATTCGATCAGCCCATCGGGATCAACGCGAGGGTATAGCTCCGACATGGAATGACTCCGCAGATAGAGGCCTGACTTTGACCCTGCCCGAAGCTTGAGCGCTTTACAACAACCAAAGCGTCCTCCCAGCTCGGCCGCCTACAGCGAAACGCTTCGAACCCAGTGCCGCTTACATGCAGTTGCCGTTGCCCTGAAACCCCGCGCAACCAGCAACCGAAATTTAAGAATAGTTCAACAAATAAATTACCGTTTATCGGATTACTTCCTTAGCTAGAAGGGAGACAACGTTAACGGTTAATTCAAAAAAATGACGCCATCATCCGCGCAGCCCTTAGAACTAAAGGGCTCCAGACCGGCGCGCATGGACAATAGCGTGGCGATTTAATATCAAAGTGCTATTGACCGCAGAGATAGTCTATTTATTGGCGCCAATACACGGTCGATAAAAGTTTTAGCGATTTGCAAAATAAATTATAAATACGCAAACGAAACGGGAGCTTTCACAGCCCTGGTCGTTTTACTGATTGGTTCGTTCTGTTTGTGGAATACCGCCTGCCTTTGCAGCGCCGCTTATTGATCAACCTCCCCTTGTCGCTACACCGAAACCTAGTTCGGTGTTCATGATCACGGTGAGCCGATGTTTAACCATTTTCCCCGGAGGCCCAGTAAAGGCCTCATGCCCGCAATGGCCCTGGCCACGCTGTTGGGATTTTTCCCTGTAGGCGACGCTTACGCTGCTAATGCCGTGGATACGAGCGTGTCGAGCCTGTCTTACTCGGCATTGGTCAATAAGTTCACCAACAGCTACTGGCAGAACGGCTCCTTGCGCGCCTCGGCAGGCGTTTCGGTCGCCGCGACTCAACAGAACATGACAGCGTTTCGAGTCGGCACCTCGGTGCGTACGGCAGATGGGCAGATTCGTACGGTCACCGCGCTCAAACCGGCCAGCGGCGCCCTGACGGTATTCCTGAATGGTCCGGTGCTCGACGGCAATCTGGTCGGTTATCCCAACAGGCTCCGCGTGAGCAGCGTGGCGAGCACCGTACCCGTGCCAGCCGAGCCGAGCCCCGCGCCGGTTGCCTCGCCGAGCCATGCGGCGCTGATCAACAAATTCACCAACAGCTACTGGCTGAACGGCTCCTGGCGTGCGTCGGCGGGCGTTTCGGTCGCTGCGACCGCACAGAACAAGGCGGCCTTCGTAGTTGGCGCATCGGTACGCACGGCCGACGGTCAGGTGCGCACCATCACCTCGGTAAAGCTCGCCAGCGGCGCCCTTACGGTGTTCATGGATGGCCCCGTGCTCGATGGCAATCGCATTGGTTATCCGCACAAACTCAGCCTGATAGCGGCTCCGGTCACCCTGCCCGCCGCGCCTTCGGCGCCTATTGCGGAGGTCACGCTGCCGGCAATCGAGCCGGTACACCTTGTCGGTGTTGCGCTGTCTGGCGCCGCCTTCGGTCCTTCGGTCTTGCCGGGTAAACACGGGACCAATTACATCTATCCAGCCGAGTCCTACTACAAGAAATACGCCGAGCAGGGTTTGAAGCTGGTGCGTCTGCCTTTTCTCTGGGAGCGCATACAGCCGAAGCTGGACACCGAGCTCGACACTGCGCAACTGGCACTGCTCACCCAATCGCTCGACTTTGCCCACAAGCATGGCGTGAAGGTCGTGTTGGACATGCATAACTACTATCGTTACTACCGCCAGCCGATAGGTTCCGAAACGGTATCGATCCAGTCGTTCGCCAATACCTGGAAGCGTATCGCGCTGAAAGTCGGCAAACATCCGGCACTCAGCGGCTACGGTCTGATGAACGAGCCGAACACCAAAGGGCTCTGGCCGCAAGCTGCGCTGGCGGCCGCCAAGGAAATCCGCAAGGTCGACCGCACTAACTGGATCTACGTTGCCGGAGATCGGTTCTCCAGCGCCTGGCACTGGCCGCAATCGAACACCCAGCTCATCGCCGATCCCTGGATGCGCGACCCGAACAATAACCTGATCTTCGAAGCTCACATGTACCTCGACCGGGATACCTCGGGGATGTATGTGGACAAGACCGAAACCTTCGCACCGGAGCTCGGCATCAATCGCGCCAAACCCTTCGTGGACTGGCTGAGGACCAACAACCTGCGCGGCTTCATCGGCGAGATGGGCGTGCCAAACTATGCGCCCGATGCGATCGTCGCGATGGATAACCTGCTCGGCTATCTGCGCGAGAACTGCGTTCCGCTGACCTACTGGGCCGGTGGTCCATGGTGGGGCAACTACATCCTTGCACTCGACGTAGCGGGCGGCGCGGAGCAGCCGCAGCTAGCGGTGCTGAGAAAGCATGCCGCGACTCCGAACAGCTGCGCAGCCATTGGCGAACCGCTGTAACCTCAAGCGGCCGCAACTCTAGCGAAGGCCTGACACGTTTTGCGTGTCAGGCCTTTTTTGTTGGCTCTCCTTATTCAGCGGGCCCGCAGGAGGCCTACACCCTCTCCCCATCTGTTCATCACAAAACAAGCGGAACCAATCAACGCGTAGACGGGACGAATTCGTTATGCCTGCTTACAGCTACCCGAACGGCCGATATGACGTCGCGCCGAATAGCACCGAGGATCGGTCATGACGGAAGAAATCCTGTTGGCAGCGACTGGTCTGCTGGTCGTGCTGACGTTTCTACCACTCTGGAAGAACCCCGTCTGGTGGGTACGCGGGCTCGATTTCCCCCGCTTGCAACTGTGCGTACTCGCCTTTGCATTGCTATTGGCCCAGGCGCTATTGCTGTCTTACGCCAAACCGCTTCAAGTTCTGATCAGTGCTCTGTCGATCCTCTGCCTTGCCTACCAGGCCTGGTGGATCATCCCGTACACCCGCTTGTGGCGTCCCGAGGTGAAAACAGCCGTTCCTGACCGCGAAAAACCCCGCATACGCGTTATGGCGGCCAACGTTCTGACGCCGAACCGCCAGACCGACAAGCTCAAAGCGCTGGTCCGCGAGCACCGCCCCGATATCTTGGTGACGCTCGAAACTGATCAATGGTGGGAGGATCAGCTCGAGGAACTGAGCAACGAATACCCCTACTCCTGCCGGTGCCCGCTGGACAACCTTTACGGCATGCATGTCTGGTCCCGGTTGCCGTTGGAAAATGCGGAAACCCGTTTCCTGGTCGAAGACGATGTGCCGTCGATGCACGCCAAGGTCCGTCTGACTGATCAGTTGGCGATCCGCATGCACTTCCTGCACCCCGCCCCGCCTAGCCCCACGGAAAACGACGAATCAACCGAGCGCGACGTCGAACTGCTGGTGGTAGCCGAGAGCGTTCGGGACGATCTGGAAGACATTCCGGTCATCGTCACCGGCGACCTCAACGATGTAGCCTGGTCACCCAACACACGACTGTTTCGCAAGATCAGCGGCCTGCTGGACCCACGCGTCGGTCGCGGTATGGTCAACAGCTTCCACGCTCAGCACTGGTTTCTCCGCTGGCCGCTGGATCACTTGTTTCATAGCCATCACTTCCAGCTGGTACGCATCCAACGCCTGCCCGAGTTCGGTTCCGACCATTTTCCTGTACTGGTCGAATTGCAATATGACCCGGCGCCCGAACAACAGAGCCTGCAGGGCGACGCAGAAGATGAAGATGAGGCGGAGGAAAAGATCCGCAAAGAAGGGGTCAGCGAGTCCGACGTGCCGGAGCCGGAAAAACACTGAACCCAGCGACGCGTGTGCTGGCTTCGAGCAGCGCCCCGGAGCCCGATCCGGCATCTGTGGAGGCGCGGTCCAGCGCTTTCAGATCTCGTAGACCCAATTAAATTGCGTCGCTAGACGCATTGCCTCGTGAGAGTCCAGCGCCAGCAATCTTTGGCGAGGCGTCGTCTGCCGGATGCGTCGGATCAACGCACAGCGAGGGTCTACGCTGAGGAGATACAGATGGATAAGCCGCGCAGGCTTGTCTATTGGTGGAGATGACAGATCGCAGATTACTGCGCAGCCGCCGAGGTATCCCGCCTACCGCACCACGGAGGACAGCCACATGGTCACCAGCACACTCGGCATCACGCTCGACGAAGCAACTCGCGATCGGCTCGAGGACGCAGCCAGGCGGATCGAGCGCCCGCCACAGTGGGTGATCGAGCAGGCACTGCTCCGCTACCTCGAGGAGGTCGAACGCGACACGAGTCAGCCCGAAACCGAGGCGGTGTCGCACGTCGGGGAGGATCAAACGGCCAATCTTGTTCCTGACAGCCAGCCGTTCATCGAGTTTGCACAGAGCATTCTGCCGCAGTCGGTGCTCCGCGCAGCCATCACCGCTGCCTATCGCCGCCCTGAGCCGCAGGCCTTGCCGATGCTATTGGAGCAGGCGCGGCTGTCGCCGGAAAAGGCCGAAGCGACCCACCGACTTGCGCTACGCATTGCTGAGAAGCTGCGCAACCAGAAAAGCGCCGGTGGACGGCAAGGCCTGGTGCAGGGGTTGCTACAGGAATTCTCATTGTCCTCCCAGGAAGGCGTCGCCTTGATGTGCCTAGCTGAGGCCTTGCTGAGAGTGCCGGACAGGGGCACTCGGGATGCGTTGATTCGCGACAAGATCAGTACCGGCAACTGGCAACCGCACCTGGGCAACAGCCAGTCGGTGTTCGTGAACGCCGCCACCTGGGGTTTGATGCTCACCGGCCGGCTGGTCGCCACGCATAACGAAACCAGCCTTTCATCATCACTGAACCGCCTGATAGGCAAAGGTGGCGAGCCGCTCATCCGCAAGGGCGTGGACATGGCGATGCGGTTGATGGGCGAGCAGTTCGTCACCGGCGAAACCATCAACGAAGCGCTGACCAATGCCCAAACCATGGAAGCCAAAGGGTTCAGGTATTCCTACGACATGCTTGGCGAAGCTGCGCTCACCGCGGCAGATGCGCGGCGCTATCTGGCCTCGTACGAACAGGCGATCCATTCCATCGGCATGGCTTCACGCGGTCGAGGCATTTACGAGGGCCCAGGCATCTCGATCAAACTGTCGGCTCTACACCCCCGCTACAGCCGTGCGCAGTACGACCGGGTGATGGATGAACTCTACCCTGTGCTGGTGTCACTGACTGAACTGGCGCGGCGCTATGACATTGGCATCAACATCGATGCCGAGGAAGCGGATCGCCTTGAGTTGTCCCTGGAATTACTCGAACGGCTTTGCTTCGAGCCGTCATTGGCCGACTGGAACGGCATCGGTTTCGTCATCCAGGCTTACCAGAAGCGTTGCCCCTACACCGTGGATTTCCTGATAGACCTGGCCAAGCGCAGCCACCATCGGTTGATGATCCGCCTGGTCAAGGGCGCTTACTGGGACAGCGAGATCAAGCTAGCGCAGCTCAATGGCCTTGAGGGATATCCGGTCTATACGCGCAAGGCCTATACCGACGTGTCGTTCATTGCTTGCGCGCGCAAGCTGCTTGCCGCACCCGATGCCATCTATCCGCAATTCGCCACACACAATGCGCATACCCTGGCCGCGGTTTATCACCTGGCCGGGCAGAACTACTACCCCGGTCAATATGAATTCCAGTGCCTGCACGGCATGGGCGAGCCGCTTTACGAGCAGGTCGTGGGCAAGGAGGACGGACGTCTCAACCGGCCTTGCCGCATCTATGCACCCGTTGGCAGCCACGAAACCCTGTTGGCCTATCTGGTCCGCCGACTGCTGGAAAACGGCGCCAATACCTCCTTCGTCAACCGCATCGCAGACAAGAGCATCTCGCTCGTAGAGCTTGTCGCAGACCCGGTGACGACGGTTGAACAGATGTTTGCCTCGGAAGGCACACTCGGCCTGCCGCACCCCCGGATTCCGCTGCCCCAGCACCTATATGGGCCCGGTCGGCTCAACGCCTGCGGCCTTGATCTGTCCAACGAGCAACGGCTGGCCTCGCTTTCGTCCGCCTTGCTTGCTAGCGCACGCCAACGCCTGTCTGCTGCGCCACTACTCGGCTGTGACGCCGTTTCGACGAATCCCGCCGCGCCCTTGCTCAACCCAGCTGATCATCGGGATACGGTCGGTCACGTGCAGGAAGCCAGCGAAGCGGATGTCGACAATGCCCTGCGCTGCGCCCTCGACTGCGCCAGCGCCTGGAGGAACACCCCGCCCGCAGAGCGCGCAGCTGCATTAGCAAAGGCCGCGGATCTGATGGAACAGCGCATGCAACAGCTGCTGGGCGTACTTATTCGCGAAGCGGGTAAGTCCTACGCCAACGCCATTGCAGAAGTGCGCGAAGCCGTGGATTTTCTGCGTTTCTACGGCGCCGAAGTGCGCGACAACTTCCACAACGACACCCATGTACCACTCGGCCCGGTGGTCTGCATCAGCCCGTGGAACTTCCCACTTGCAATCTTCACTGGCCAGGTCTGCGCCGCGCTAGGCGCCGGCAATACAGTACTGGCCAAGCCGGCGGAGCAAACACCCTTGATTGCCATGCTGGGCGTGCAGATCTTGCATGAAGCTGGCATTCCCAAGGGCGCCCTGCAGCTGCTGCCAGGGCGCGGCGAAACCGTCGGTGCCCAGCTGGTCGCTGACGAACGTATCCGCGGCGTGATGTTCACCGGTTCCACAGCTGTCGCCTCGATCTTGCAACGCAGCATCGCCGGACGTCTGGACGAGCGTGGACGTAGCATCCCGTTGATCGCCGAAACCGGCGGTCAGAACGCGATGATCGTTGACTCCTCGGCGTTGGCTGAACAAGTCGTCATGGATGTGATGGCGTCGGCATTCGACAGTGCCGGTCAACGCTGCTCCGCCCTGCGGGTATTTTGCATACAGGAAGATGTCGCTGAACGAGTCATCGGCATGCTCAAGGGCGCAATGGCCGAAGCACGCATGGGTAATCCGCAGCGCCTGTCAGTGGATGTAGGCCCGGTCATCGATAGTGAAGCGCGCGACACCATCGAGCGCCACTTGCAGGCCATGCGCGACAAAGGCCGTCGCGTGCATCAGTTGGCCCGTGTCGACGAGAAGGAATGCGCACATGGCACCTTCGTGACGCCCACGCTGATCGAACTCGAACGTCTTGACGAGCTGCAGCAGGAAGTCTTCGGCCCGGTGCTGCACGTATTGCGCTATCGCCGCACGGAGATGGACCAGCTTCTGGACCAGATCAACGCGGCGGGCTACGGATTGACCTTGGGTGTGCATACCCGCATTGATGAAACCATCGCCAAGGTCATCGACCGTGCCAAGGTCGGCAACCTCTACGTCAATCGCAACATTGTTGGCGCAGTAGTCGGGGTGCAGCCGTTCGGCGGTGAAGGCCTTTCCGGTACCGGACCCAAGGCTGGCGGCCCGCTGTATCTGTATCGCCTGCTATCGGAGCGGCCACACGACGCGCTGTTGCGCGCACTGAACTTCGGCGGTACGCAGACGCTACCCGAGGTGCGTCGCGCCCCCGCCCAGGCCGACGCCGCCCGGCAGTTCCAGGACTGGGCTCGGCAAACCGGCCGGGAAGCAATTGCCGCCCTCTGTGAGCGCTACGCCAACCAATCCCAGAGCGGCACCACTCGCTTGCTCAACGGCCCAACCGGTGAGCGCAACAGCTACAGCCTGCTGCCACGCGAGCATGTGCTGTGTCTGGCAGACGATGAAGGTGACCTGATGATCCAGCTGGCGGCGGTATTGGCCGTTGGCAGCGAGGCCGTGCTACCGGATGTCTCGCCGGCGCAAGCGCTTCACGCCTCGCTCCCTCAGGCAGCCCAAGCTAGGATCACCTTGACCTCGGACTGGACAAGCGACGCGACGCGTTTCGATGTTGTGCTGTACCACGGCGGACCCGACCAGCTGCTCGACGTCAGCCAGCGGCTATCACAACGCCGCGGTCCGATTGTCGGTGTGCAGGGAATGGCCAGCGGCGATACCGACATTCCTCTGGAGCGGCTGTTGATTGAGCGCGCGTTGAGCATCAACACCGCTGCGGCCGGCGGCAATGCGAGTCTGATGACCATCGGCTGACCGACACAGTTTTCGGCTGTAACGGCCCCGCCGATTTTCGCACGCTGTTGGATCGTCTGATTTCAACGTGCACTTGTCCTGCCGAGTTCAGAAGAGCAGCTGCGATTACCTGATTATGGTAATGCGAACGATTTGTGTTTGATATAGCTTTCAGCTTGACTTAGGATGCAGCCGCCTGACAAACCGAGCGTGCCGCAATCCAATGAAAGTTGCCGACCAGACGAGGATCTCTGTTCACCTAGCGATGTTGATCAACATGCTGTCCATTGGCAGCCTGATGATGGTCATGCCGCTGGGGCCGGACCTCGTGCGCGAGCTCGGCATGGAGGCCAGCCACGTTGGCTACATCAGCGGCGGCGCAACCTTGGCTGCTGCGGTAAGTGGGTTCGTCAGTGCTCCCTGGCTGGATCGTTTCGACCGCAAGCGCGCGCTGATCACCCTCCTCGGCCTGCGATTTGCCCTGCTGCTGAGCTGTGCCTGGGCGACCGGCCCCAACCAGCTGATTGCAATCTTCGTGCTGTCCGGCCTGGTGGCGGGTCCGATGGGCGCGATTCTGATGGCCACCATGCTCGACCTGATACCGCCTGCGGAGCGTGGCCGTCAGCTTGCCTATGTCGGGATGGGCTTTTCACTCGCCGCGATTCTGATCATTCCGCTGGCCTTGGAATGTTCGATTCGCTGGAACTGGACGGCACCTTTTTTCCTGTTGGGCGGGACGGGGCTGCTGCTGGCGCTGCTGTGCCAGTTGTTGCTGCCCAAGCCCGCGGTCGTGGAACGGCCAAAAGCCTCGGTCCGATCGCTGTTGGGTTCGCGCCTCTGCCTGGTCGCACTCGGCATCACGTCATTGCAGATGTTTGGGCACTTCCTACTGGTGCCCCATTTCGCCACTTACTTTGAATTCAACCTGGATTTTCCGCGCCCGCATCTGGGTCTGCTGTATCTGCTCGGCGGCGTCGCCAGCCTTGCGGCCATGCGGATTGGCGGCGCCTGGATCGATCGCGGCAGCGCGGTAACAGTGGTGCTTGTCAGCAGCGGCTGCCTCTCGCTGGTGACCTTGCTTGGGTTCGCCGCCCCGGTGGGCATCTCCCTCTACGTCATCTTCACGCTGTTCATGGCGCTGAGTGCCGTGCGGACCAACAGCACCATGACCATTGCCGCCGGCGTTCCCCATGCTCACCAACGCGCAGCATTCATGGCGTTTCAAGGAACGGTTTCGAATGTCGCAGCCGGACTCGGCAGTTTGTTTTCAGCGCGCTATCTGAGCGAAGGGCCTCAACACCAGGTGATCGGCTTCGAACACCTAGCCGCCTTCTATGCCGTAGCGGGCGTCGTGGCGGGTATCGGCGTGCTTTATCTGCTTCATGGCATCAGACAGCGCGACATGTGCCTCACCTCAACCAAACAACAGGCGGGCTAACCCGTCGCGGATACGTGATCAGTCCTTTCGACCCTCGAGCAGCAACGGAGCATGCTATGTCAATCGCACTAAACCGGGGTATCAGCCGTCCCCGTCACCTATCCCTGACCATCCTGGCCAGCCTTATGCCGCTTGCCGCACTCGCGGCCGAGCCTGTTGCTCTGGAGCAGCAAGTCATCACCGCCACCCAGACGGCACACAGCGAGCTCAGCGCGCCGGCCAGCGTGTCGGTGGTGACCCGTGAGGAGCTTGAGCAGAGACCGGTTTACAACCTGGCCGATGCAGTGAAGTACCTGCCCGGTGTGCACCTCAACCCGTCGTCCACGTACGGCCGGCAGGAAATCAAGCTGCGCGGAATGGACTCGGACTACACGCTGTTGCTGGTCAACGGCCGCCGGATCAACTCACGCGATGCGCTGTCCTCCAACTATGCCAACGACTTCGATCTGTCCTCGATCCCGATGGCGGCCATCGAGCGCATCGAAGTGATACGCGGCCCGATGTCGTCGCTGTACGGTGCAGATGCACTGGGCGGTGTAGTCAACGTGATCCTGCGCCAGCCCACCGAAGAGACGAAAGCCGGTATCGCCTACACCTACGAGCACCCCACCGAGGGCGAGTCGGGTGATGGCCATAAGGCCAGCGGCTACGTCAGTGGTTCGCTGATCGAGAACAAGCTGCTCGGCAATCTGATTCTGGAAACCACTGACCAGGCCGCCTGGCTCAGCGAACAAACGGTCAATCCGAATACTGATGCCGCGGAACAGCGTCAGGCCAGCAGCGCATACGGTTCCCTCAGCTGGTTGCTGGACGAACGTCAGACCATCGACCTGGACATCACCCACCGCAAGGACGATCGTGAGGCCGAGTGGAACAACTTCGGTGCGGTGGTCCTGAACGTACAGGAGATGGAGCGCTGGAGCTTTGGACTCGGCCATACCGGCAACTGGGACGGCTTCAACACACGGGTGCGTTATTACTACGAAAACGTCGAGTTGATGGACGATTCGCAGATCATGACGACGCTGCGCGGCATGAAGGGCGACATCGAGCAAAAAAACCACACTGTCGATGGCCAGGTGACTGCATTTCTCGGCAGCCACCTCCTTACCCTCGGCAGTGAGTTGCGTCGTACCGAGCTGACGCACAACCAGAATCTTGGCAGCGAAACCGAGGTGGACCAGAAGGCCGTCTACCTGCAAGACGAGTTTTCTATCGGTGATCTGGACGTGACCCTGGGTGGACGCCTGGATGACCACGACAGCTTCGGCAGCGAATTCAGCCCGCGGGCCTACGGCGTGTACAACCTCACCGACAACTGGGTGATCAAAGGTGGCGTTGGGCGCTCGTTCAAGGCACCAAGCATCTATCAGTCTGACGACACCTATGGCGTATTGGCCTGCCGCGGCATGTGTACGCTGGTCGGCAACCCGAACCTCAAGCCCGAGACCGCGACCAGCTACGAGATCGGTACGCTCTACCAGAACGAGCGTCTCGAAGCAGGCGTCATGTTGTTCAACAACGATATCGACGACATGATCATCACCGATACATGGCGAGTCGGATATCGACCTGCCGTGATGACCTATAGCAACGTCAGCAAGGCGCGCGTGCAAGGCTACGAATTGCAAGGTCGTTACAACCTGAGCGACACCATGGGAATGCGCGCGAACTACACCTATTCGGATGCCGAAGACCGCGATACCGATGAACAACTGCGCAACACCCCGCAGCACGTCGCCAATATCGGTTTCGACTGGCAGGCCATGCCCGATCTGGGGCTGAATCTGGACTACCAGTACACCGGCAGCCAACTCCTCTACGTTTCGGCAGCACAGCCAAATGTTGAGAGCGGTGCGTTCCATCAACTGAATCTCGGTGCGAAGTACCAGGCCACCCGCGAGTTGTCGCTGAAAGCCGGTATGAACAACCTGACCAACGAGAAGCGCGACGATGTCGCCCAGTCGGTCGATAACATCCTCATGGGCCGTACGGTGTTCGTTGGCTTCAGCTACGACATCTGATACCCGCCATTGCCCGGCAGCCTAGCTGCCGGGTTTCAGGAGTTTGCTCGAAACCAATGACACGGATTGATTCGACCTTCCCCGGCTACCAGCAAGCGGTCCTCATGGCTGGCGGCGCGCTTCTGCTGGGCTTGCTGGCGCTCTCGATGAGCACCGGCGCGGGCGTCTACGGCGCGGTCGAGGTGCTGCACTATCTTCTCGGAAACCAACTCGCCGTGGCGGATGAAAAACTGGCCATGGTGGTAGAGACACTGCGTTTGCCGCGTACGCTGGCAGCGCTCGTTGTTGGCGGAAGTCTTGCCATCGCCGCCTCGCTGCTGCAAAGCGCAACACGTAATCCGCTGGCCGAACCCGGCTTGCTCGGCGTTAATGCCGGCGCAGTGCTGGGGCTGGTCATCGGTCTCATTTTCTACGGCGTCGAATCGACACGGGGCTATCTGCTCTGGTCCGGTGCCGGCGCCCTGCTGGGCAACCTTGTGGTGCTCGGCATCGGCTTGATGCTGGGTCAGGCCAGCCCACTGAAACTCATCCTCGCCGGCGTCGCGCTGGCTGCGATATTCGGCGGTCTGTCGAATTTCATGTTGCTGTCGACACGTGTGGCCTTGGAGCAATTTCGGTTCTGGAACCTGGGCTCCCTCTCGGCCACCCGGCTCGACGCGGTGGGCACCGTCACGCCCGTCGCGCTGCTGGGCCTGGCACTCGCCGGGCTGCTCTGCCGACAACTGACCCTGATGCAAATGGGTGACAGCCAGGCGCGGGCGCTGGGCATTCACACCACCTGGGTGCGCCTGGGCGTCCTGGTCGCCTCGACATTGCTGACGGCCTGCGCGATATCTCTTGCCGGGCCCGTCGGTTTCGTGGGCTTTCTGGCAGCCTACTGCGCTCGATTGATCGAACCGGTGGCACTGCTCCGACAGCTGCTGTTCTCGACGCTGTTCGGCATGGTGTTCCTCTTGGCGGCTGATGTGCTGGCGCGCTGGCTGTTGCAACCCTTCGAGCTGCCGGTCGGGACGTTGCTGGCCGCACTCGGCGCGCCGGCGCTGATTGCTATCGTCTTGCGCGGTGGCTTCCGATCCCTGCTGGCGGTGAGGTAAGCATGGCATCGACCACTCCCAGCGGCGTGTGGACGCTGCGCATGGGCAGCCTGAGTCTGCTGCTGCACCGACGCAACTGGCTGATGTGCGGCCTGCTAACGCTGCTGCTTGCCATACTGGCTACGCTGGCGATCAGCCTGGGCTCCGGCCAGATGGGCATGCGAGACGTGCTCGCCACCCTGCTCGGCAATGGCAGCAAGCTGCACGAAATCATGGTCTTCAAGATCCGCATGCCGCGGGTCGCCGCGGCCATTGTTGCCGGCTTTGCCATGGGCATGGCCGGTTGCCTGATCCAGACGCTGGTGCGCAACCGCCTGGCGACGCCAGACATGATCGGTGTGAACGAAGGCGCCTCGCTGGCGGTTGTCGGTTTTTCCCTTTACCTGACGTTGGGCAGCTGGCCCTGGTGGGCCTCTCCCCTGGGCGCGGTATTGGCCGCCGTAGCCCTGTTCACCCTCTGCCGCCGCCCCGGAGAGCAAGGCTATCTATTCATCGTCATCGGTATTGCGCTGTCGGAGCTACTCGGCGCGATCGGCGACTTCGCCATGTCGACGCAGCCGCTGGTACACCTGGGCAGCCTCTATCTCTGGACCATGGGTCACTTTGCTGGCGTCAGCTACCAGACCGTCAATCCGATCGCCCTGGTCCTGCTGGCGCTGTGTCCGCTGATGGCCCTGGTCAACCGGCCCCTGGCCTTGTTGCGCTTTGGCGATGCCACTGCCCAAAGCCTCGGTATCCGTGTGCCGCTGGTGCAGCTCGGCGTGCTGGGCCTGGCCATTCTGGTGGCCTCGCTGGGCACGGCGATTGGCGGGCCGGTCGTATTCATCGCCATGGCCGCACCGATCCTGGCGTCCTGGCTGGCGCGCGATAACCTGGCCCCGCTTTGGCTATCGGCCCTCTGCGGAGCAGTGCTGCTACTGGGCAGCGACACGCTGGTGCGGGTGCTGGCGCAGCCGGAAGAGATCCCCACCGGCATCATGACAAGGCTACTCGGCGGCATTCTGCTGCTTGCGTTGCTGCTCAAGGACAGACGAGGGGCTGACTGATGACGGTACTGAGCGTCGAAAACCTCCATTTCGCCTATCAGGACAAGGTGGTTCTGGACGACCTCACCTTCTCGCTGCCCAAAGGCCGGCTGATTGGCATCGTCGGGCCCAACGGCAGCGGCAAATCGACCTTGCTCAAGCTGTTGGCGCGTCAGTTGCCCCTGCAACGTGGCGAAATCCACGTCCAGGGGAAGTCGCTGTCTCGTTACTCGATGAAGAGCCTGGCCCGTCAGCTGGCGTTTCTTCCACAGCGCCCGGTGATGGCCGAGGGGATTCGCGTCGAACAGCTGGTGCAATACGGTCGGCATCCGCATCAGGGATGGTTCAACCAGTGGAGCGACGAGGATGCTCGCCAGGTCGCTCGCGCTCGCGCGGCCATGCAGCTCGACGCTATCTGGCATCGCCAGGCCTCTTCGCTCTCTGGCGGGCAGGCGCAGCGTGCGTGGCTGGGCATGATCCTGGCGCAGAACACCGATCTGATCCTGCTCGACGAACCCACCAGCGCACTGGATATCGGACATCAGGCCGAAGTCATGGAAGCGGTTCACCGGATCGCAGCCGAAGGCCGCACGGTGCTGATCGTCATCCATGACCTGGGCATCGCCGCGCGCTATTGCGATGAACTGATTGCCCTCGCCGATGGGCAGATTCAGGCCATGGGGCCTGCACGCGACGTGATGACCAAAGCGCTGGTGGACCGCCTTTACCAGACCGAGGTGGACATCCTGCCGGCGCCCGGTGACGGCGCTCCGGTGATCGTCCCGCGTCGCCGTTCGCTCGCCGAGTCTGCGCTTCCCGCCTCTGCGCCATCAGCCACCCGCACCCCAGCGGTGCCCGAACCCGCTCAAAAGGACACGACCCAATGATCAAACGAACCCCCTGGCACCTCACTATTGCACTTATAGCGGGGTTGATGACGCTCAGTGCGCACGCCGCCACCCGTCAGGTGGAAGATGCGTTCGGCAACACCGTCACCGTTCCGGCCGAGCCTGAGCGTGTTGTCACGCTCAACGAAATCGATCTGGATACGGCGCTGACACTGGGGGTGACGCCGATCGGCACCGTCAACGGACGCGGCCAGGCTGCACCGCCGCGTTACCTGGAAGGCAAGGTGCCAACAGGCATCAAGGTCGTCGGCGATCTGGACAACCCCAACCTGGAGACCCTGCTTGAGCTGGAACCGGATCTGATCCTCACCGGTCCGGTCAAGCCGGAGCAGCTGGCGATCCTCAACGAGATCGCGCCTACAGTGGTGACCTTCAAATGGGCCGAACCTTGGCAGTCCAGCATGCAGCGAACCGCTCATGTGCTGAACAAGGATGCTGAAGCCAAGGCTTTTATGGACCGCTACGAAGCACGTGCAGCCGAGGCGCGTGAGCGTCTGAAGGACCATCAAGGCGAGACGTTCAGTATCGTTCGCTGGAACCCGAAGGGCCCGTCCTACATGTTCAAGGACGCGTTCTCCAGCACTGTGGTGGAAGACGTCGGCCTGGTCCGCCCGGTTCACCAGCAGGACCCAGGCCACACTCATTCCATGGCACTGAGCCTTGAATCCCTTGAACTACTGGATGCGGACTGGCTGGTGATCGGGACTCTGGCCACCAGCGGCGAAGCCGTCGAGGCGCTTAGCCAGGCTGAAGAAACACCGGCGTTCCGCCAGCTCTCGTCTATCGAGGCCAAGCGTTTCGCCGCCGTCGATGGGTCGCTATGGACCTCGTTGGGTGGGCCAATGGCTGCCCTGCAGGTGATCGAAGATGTGGAATCCATCGTCGGCAAAACAGACGCTGAGCCGGTCGCGAAAAACTAACGCAGATTGCCCCGTGGCCGCCCGGGCCACGGGCTAGCGCACTCGATCAGACCGGCTCGGGCAGCCGCTTGCGGTCGATCTTGCCACTCGGAGTTTTCGGCAGCGAGTCCAGCAGCACGATGCGACTCGGAACCATATAGTGCGGCAGGCTCAGATGCAGTGCCCGGCGGATCTGAACCCGACCGGGCGCACCTTCTCCTCGTGTCTCCACATAGCCGACCAGGCAGGCCTCGTCGCCTTTACCCAGCAACCGTACCGCGGCATCCTGAACCCCCTCGATGCGCCGCAGGTTGGCTTCGATTTCGCCCAGTTCGATTCGAAAACCGCGCAGCTTGATCTGATCGTCACGACGTCCAAGGTATTGGAATTCGTCGTCGCCGATGCGGCGAACCCGATCTCCGGTACGGTACAGACGCCGCCCTTGCCAGCTGATGAAGGCCTGCTCGCTCAGATCGCTGCGTTGCCAGTAACCCTGTGCCAGCGAGACCCCTTCGATGCACAGTTCACCCTCGCCGCCCGGCCCGATGTCATTGCCGTTCTCGTCGAGAACCCAGTGTCGGTAGCCGTCGAGCGACTGCTTGAGCCGCACACCATGGTCCGCCAATGGCTGTTCGACCTGCGCCATCATCGACCAGACGGTCGCCTCGGTGGGGCCATAGCAGTTCCACAGCTGCCCCACCGACACGCTGAGCCGTGCCGCGAGCGTAGCGTCGAGAGCTTCACCACCACAGAGCGCGGTCAGACCTTCACGCCCTTGCCATCCCGCTTTGAGCAGCATTCGCCAGAATGCAGGCGTGGCCTGCAGGGTGTTCAGGTCCGGCCGGCTGTCGAGCAACTGCAGCAGCGCCACCGGGTCTTTGTGAGCTGGTGCGCAGACCACTTCGACATAGCCGCCTACCCACAGTGGCCCGAGCATCTCCAGCAGAGAGATATCGAAAGCCGGCGTGGTGGTGAACAGCCAACGTGTGTCCGGCCCGATCCCGACACGCCGGGTCGCGGCGTCGAGGAAGTTGCTTAAGGCGGCCCGGCCAATCACGACGCCCTTGGGCTTTCCTGTAGAGCCGGACGTGAACATCATGTACGCAGGCAGCTGGTCATCGAGAACCCGCGGCTCCGGCATGTCGGCCAAGCCTGGTCTCAGGCGCAGCGAAGGAGCCAGCGAGCGCAAAGGCTGTTCATCCTGAATGATGCGGTGCAGACATGCGTCGTCGGCGATGCCCTGCAGCCGGTCAAGTGGAAACTCCGGCTCGAGTGGTACGAAACACAGGCCTTCATGCAGACAAGCAAGCAGCGCCGCGATCAGATCCGGGCCACGGGAAAGGTGCAGCCCGACGCGATCACCTGCGCCCAGGCCGTCTGTGCGCAGTTGCAACACGATGGCCGCGACGCGCGCCTGCAATTCGGCGTAGCTGAAGCTGGCGCCGAGACATCCCAGCGCCGGCCGCTCAGCATGACGGGCAAAGATGTGATCGAAATGAGGGGTTATTGCTGTCATTGCTGCTCTCCCGCCAGCGCAGCCAGGGCTTGCAGGTTCGCTCCCAACGACTGCAACAGGCGGGCAGTGAGGTCCGAGCGCAAGCTGCCGATCTGCCGCAAGGTCAGCAGGCCGTCAAACACGCCACCATGCAGGCTGATCAGTTCTGCAGACTGGTTGCCTGCACCGCTCGGGTTGCCTGGAGGTATCGGCAATGCCTGCCAGTCGCCTGCTCCGCTCTGATAACTGCCCAGGTAATTCAGCGCAACGGTGGGCAGCGGAAGGTTGTCACGATGCGCCGGATTGCTGCGCAGCGGCAGATAGCCAACGCCCTTGTCCGGCACCTGGCGCAATTGCTTGGCAGCGTGCTGAACCAGCGCGGGCCAATCCGCCTGGTTATGGACCTTGACCGGGAACATGCTGGTGAACCAGCCCACCGTGCGGCTGACGTCCAAACCGGCATCAATCGATTCGCGGCCATGACCCTCCAGCATGATCCACTGCTCCTCGCCGAGGCCCAGTTCGACCAGCGAGCGCGTCAGCGCAGCCAGTAAAAGCTCACGAACGTCGACCTGCAATCGCTTGGTTGTCATCTGGGTCAGTTGCCTTGTGATGGCTTCGTCCAGCTGCAACAGCTGCGGTTCGGATCGCTCGGCGGACGACCAGTCCTCGCGGGCGGTGTGATGCATCGTACCGACCTGCTCACGCCAGTATGGCAGCTGTCCTTCTGCACGCTTGGCATAGGCCGCGAGGCCCTCACCCCACTGCCGGTAGCTGCTTGTCTTTTCAGGCAAGGCGTCGCCGCGGGCCAGCCGCTGCAGGTCTTCGACCAGGATGCGCCAGGACACCGCATCGATAACCAGATGGTGAAAGGCGATAAACAGCCCTCGGTGGCCGTTCGGCACGTTCTTGATGATGGCCCAGGCGAGCGTTCGGGCGCTGGCAGGATCAAGGTGGGATTGCAGCTCGGTCAATGCATGCTGCAACCCTGCCCCACCCAGCTCCGCCGCATCCAGTCGTGCGGGCTCGGGCAGGGGCAAGAAGTCGCGAAAACACTGGCCAGACGGGGTGGCGATCAACCGCAGCGCATCATGCTGCGCCAGCAACTGGCGCATGTAATCCATCAGCTGCGGCTGGCTCACTTCGGCCGGCAGATGCAGCACAACGCCTTGGTTCCAATGCTGGGGTTGAGAAAAAGGCTGCTCGAAGAACCACTGCTGGATCGGCTGCAGTGGGAAATCTCCAGTCAGCAGCCCCTGCTCTGCGCGGATCATCGGCGTCTCGCGAGGACCGTCGAGCAACCGGCACAGCCGGCGCACCGTTTTCGCCTCGAACACCTCCTTTACGCTGCAGGGGTAGCCGGCATCGTGTAGGCGTGTGGCCAGCTGAATGCTCAGGATCGAATCGCCGCCCAACCGGAAGAAATCGCTTTCCACGCCCAGCGGCTGATTCAGCACACCCTGCCAGATCTCCAGCACGTGTCGCTCAAGATCGCCATTGGGCGGCACCCGCTGTTCAGCGTCAGCCAGCTCGACCTTGGGCAGTTGCCTCTGATCCAGTTTGCCGTTGGCGGTAAGCGGCATTTTGTCGAGGATGATCAGACGTTGGGGCACCATGTATTCCGGGAGCCGATGGGCTGCAGCCTGCAATACTGCCTCTGGCTCGGGTATCGGTTCGCCAGGGGTTACCGTGGCGTAGGCAACCAGCGCCTGACGCGTATCCTGGCTGACGACCATGACTTTTATCTCCTGCAAGCCTCTCCAGCTGGCGTGCAGTTGAGCTTCAATTTCGCCCGGCTCGATGCGATAGCCGCGCAGTTTGATCTGCGCATCCAGACGGCCGAGGTATTCGTACTCACCGCTGGCCAACAGCCGTGCGCGGTCACCGGTGTGATACACGCGCACCTTCACCCCGGCGACATCATGCTCACGGAAGGCCTCGGCCGTGCGCTCCGGCTGGTTGAGATAACCACGAGCCAGCCCCAGCCCCGCCAGACAGAGCTCGCCCGGAACCCCGACCGGGCAGAGGGCGCCATGCCGATCCAGGATCACCGCCTGCATACCGTCAATCGGCTTGCCTATGGTCAGGCGTGAACCTGCCGTGAGCGTCTTGGTCAGCGCCGTGACGGTGGCTTCGGTCGGCCCGTACATATCGATCAAGCGGAACTGGGATGCCCAACGTTTCGGAATCGCCGGCGGGCAAGCTTCACCGCCAAAGCCCACCGCTTTCATGGCCGGCAATGGTCGCTCCGGCAGTGTTGCCAGCAGGGCTGTCGCGAAGATCATGTGTGTGGTTTCGGTACGCTCGATCTCATCCAGCAGGCCCTCACCTGGATCGGCCCAGAGCAGGCACGCACCGTGAGCCAGCGGGACCAGCGCACACATATTGCCGGCATCGAACGAGAGAGACATGCAGTCCAGCATTCGATCACCCGGCGCAACATCAAGCCGACGACCATGATCGAGCAGCAGATTGGCCAGCGAACCCTGTTCAACCATCACACCCTTCGGCAGGCCGGTCGAACCCGAGGTGTAGATGACCTGAGCGAGCCGTTGCGGGTCGTGTGTGAGAGCTGGAGCGCTAGGCGACTGAGCATCAAGCTGCAGCTGGATTTCGTGGCTGGTCACATCGACCCAGCGCTGGGCCGGCTCCAGGTCGAACGGCGCTGCGCCCTGCCCAATCATGAGGCGCAGATCGGCGTCACGCATGATGTGGGTCAGGCGCTGTTGCGGATAGTTCGGGTCCAGCGGCACATAAGCGGCACCGATCTTCCAACTGGCGAGCAGTGCCACTGCAAACGTGTTTTCCCGCCGGGCAAGCAAGCCGATCCGAGCGCCCGGTTTGCACCCCTGTGCTTGCAGCCATCTCGCCAGGCGGTTGGCCCGGGCGTCGAGCTCGGCATAGCTGATGCAGCCATCACCCTGCCGCAGCGCGGGCCGATTGGGATGCAGCCGGGCCATGTCGCTGAACAGTGACAGCGCGGTCAGCCCTTCGGGATAGGCCTTGGGCAACCTGGCCAACCGCTGTGCAGCCTCGTTCAGCTGCTGTGGATCGTGCATGGGCAACTGCCAGATGTCCCGCTCCGGCGCATCAACGATGGCCTGCATCAGATTCTGCAGACGGTTCGCATAGCCTTCGATACTGCTTCGCTCGAACAGCGCAGTGGCATAGAGCCAATCGACCCGTACGGCGCCCATCAGCTCGGTGACCTTGACCGAGATGTCAGTCTTGGCAGGCAGCACCGGCGAAGTCTCCTCCACCGCGTCACAGCCGGGGATCAGGTCATTAAAGTCAACTCGCGCCTGGTACACCAGCATGATCTGAAAGATCGGGTTGATCGCAGTATGGCGGTCCATACCTAGCGCTTCGCTGAGAGCCTCGAATCGATAGAGCTGGTGATCGAACGCCTCTAGGTCGTCAGCGCGGCACTGTCGTAAATAGTCGACGAAACGCTGCTGCTCGGGGAGCCGCGTGCGCAACACCAGGGTGTTGACGAAGAAACCTACCAGCGGCTCGATATCCGCCCGCTCGCGATAGGCCAACGGGGTGCCGACGACAATGTCGCGCTCGCCCGAATGTCGTGCCAGGAGCAATGCAAACACGGCGTGCAGCCCGATGAAGGGCGAGGTGTTGTGCTGCTGGCAAAGGCCTTTGAAGCGTTCCCAGAGTGCATTATCGATGGTGGAGAAGATTACCTCGCCACCGCTGGCCGGTTGAGCAGGCCGTGGTTTATCCAGGGGTAGGCTATGCACCTCGGGGATACCCGTTAGGCGCTCTACCCAGAAAGGCTTGAATTGCTCGTGGTAATCACGGAACAAGGGCGAGTTAAACCACTGTGCGTAATCGATATAGGTCAGGGCGGGCTCGTCCCACGTCAAACGCTCGCGATTCTGGTAAGCGAGAAACGCCGTCTTCAGGTCGGCGAACATGTTCTTCACCGACCAGCCATCCGAGATGATGTGGTGCTGGTTGATCAGCAGCAGATGCTCGCGCTTGCCCAGCTCCAGCAGGGTGACGCGCGTCAGCTGCCCGCTGGTGATATCGAATGGGCGCTGGATCTCTTCACGCACTCGCTGCGCGACCAGATTCTCACGTGCGTGCGGCTCGAGATGACCGAGTTGTTGCCGCGCCAGACGGAACCCGGTGTGCGGCAATATCTCCTGCTCGCCGCGGCCCTCGGCGCTGCGCTGGAAGCGCGTACGCAAACTGGCGTGACGGGCGACCAGCGCATCGAACGCGAACTCCAACGCCGCCACGTCCAGCTCCCCGGTCAGGCGGAAGAAGACGGGCATGTTGTAGAGGTGCGAATCCTGTTCGTACTGCTCGATGAACCAAAGCCCGCTCTGCGAGGAAGACAGCGGACCCACGCTAAGGTGTTGGGGCGCGATCGGCGCATCGAATGCGCGTTGAGCCCTTAAGCATTCGATGATGGCGTCGCGGTTGTCACGAATCTGCTGCCCGAGCGCGGGGGTTACCGCCTCTTTGCTCGACTTCGAAACCAGTTGCTGCTCATCGTTGAGTGCAAGCTGGACACCCTGCTGAGCCAAGTGCTTCAGCAGACCGACTATGTTGTTTTGCATCCGCTACCTCTTAGAAGCTCAGGCCGCCAGGGTGGCGCCGCCGTCGACGACGATGTCCTGCAGGGTGATGTGGCTAGCCAGGTCCGATGCGAGGAACAGCACGGTACGGGCGACTTCTTCTGGTGTGGCGATCTTGCGCAGCGGAATACCCAGCTTGTACTGCTCCGGGTAACCGGCGATGGTCTGCGCGCGCGCGTCCTCGCTGTGCCACATGCCACGCTGCATGGCGGTATCGGTGGACCCTGGCGAGACCAGGTTGCAGCGCACACCGTGCTGAGCCAGCTCCAACCCCGCCGTTCGGATCAGGCTCGTGAGCGCGGCCTTGGATGCGCTGTATGCAGCCATCTGCATCCGCGGAACATGGGTCGCATTGCTGCTCACCGCCACCACCGCTCCGCAGCCCTGCGCCTTGAAGCGCGGGACCAGTTCGCGCAGCAGGTAGAACGGGCCGGACACGTTGACACGCATCGATTCGTCCCAATCAGCCAGACTCAGGTCCTCGATAGTGCCGAGCCGCAAGATGCCTGCAACACTGGCGAAGACATCAATGCGCTGGTGTGCGCCCAGTAGCTGGTTGCATGCCTGCCGCACCGCGTCCGCGTCTCCGACATCGAGCAGGTAGGTCGTAAAACCGTAATCGCTTTCATCAAAGCGGCGGTCGAAGCCCGTGACCTGGGCACCTAGCCGTGCGAAGCCTTCAGCCACGGCGCGGCCGATCCCTTGCCCGGCACCGGTCACCCAGATGCTCTGGCCGCTGAAACTCATCTGATCGTTCATCTGCCGGCCCCTTACCAAACCATTTCCACGAGTTCTTCCCGCTGCTGCAGCCGGCTGTCCAGAAAGCTACAAAAGTCCGCCAGCTGCGGGTGATCGAACACATCGGAAACCTTCACTGCAGTGCCGAACTCCGCACCTAGGCGATTGACGATCTGGATGGTCTGCAAGGACTGCCCGCCCAGTTCGAAGAAATTGTCTTCTGGCTGAATGCCGCTGACACCGAGAATCTGCTGCCAGATGGCGCTGACGCGCCGCTGCGTGTCGTCGTTCAGCGCGCGTTCTGTCGTGCCTTGCACGTAGGCCTGCTGCAGGCGCTTACGGTCAATCTTGTTGCTGCCGGTACGGGGCAGGACCGCGAAATGACGGTAATCGGTCGGCACCATTGCGGCTGGTAGTACAGCACTCAGCTCACGCTTGACCGCTCGGGCGTCGTCCCGCGGGCCAGCGAAAAACGCCACCAACCGACGCACCCCGGCGTCGAGCTCCAGGCCCAGCACGCACGCTTCGTCGATACCCGGTAGCGCCAGCATCCGGGCTTCGACCTCGCCCGGCTGGATGCGATAGCCGCTGATCTTGAATTCGTTATCCAGTCGTCCGAGGTAAACCAGCAGGCCGTCAACCAGCCGCACTCGGTCACCGGTGCGGTAGACACGCGTCGTCTCGTCGCCAATGCGCAGGTGAGCGAAGGCCGGCGAATCGCTATTGAGGTAACCGTTGGCCAGTTGAGCGCCGAACAACACCAGCTCTCCCTCCGATCCGGGACGATTGCCCCGCTCCAGTACCAGCGACTCGACACCCGCCAGTGGTCGGCCGATAGGCAACCGCTCGCGGTTGGGATCAAGGGCCTGTAGATCACAGGTGCTCGCCACGACCGTGGTCTCGGTCGGGCCATAGGTGTTGATCAACCGAACATCGGGCCTACCCATGCGCTGCCAGGCCTGTAGCTGCTCGGGGTATACCGCTTCGCCACCGATGATCACCGTCTTCAAGGATGGCGGGATCTGCACCTGACCGCTGCGTAGCGCAACGACCCACTCGTTCCAGAATGCGGTGGGCAGGTCGACCACGCTGATTGCCAGTTGCTCCAAGCCTTCCACAAACGCGGCCATCGACTGCAACATCGGGTCGGTACGCAGCACCAGGGTTGCCCCGGCCGACAAGCTGACAAAGACCTCCTCAATGCTCGCATCGAAGTTGAACGGTGCGAATTGCAAGACACGGTCGGCTGAACCGATGCCGTAGCGCTGCCGAGCCGCCTGCGCGAAATGCGCCAATGCGCGATGGCTAATTTCCACCCCCTTCGGCGCACCGGTCGAGCCGGAGGTGAACATCAAGTAGCAGGCCGCATCGTTATCACGCGGGCGGCAGATCCGGTTCGCCGAGGTCAGCAACCCGATCAGTTGGATCGGGCCTGCATGGATGTCCGCCAACCGATGCCGATAAGCCGCCTCCGTGATGACCAGCGCCAGGTCTGCCGTCTCGCAGATCAGCCTTTGCCGATCGGCGGGCTGTTCCGGGTCTAAAGGCACATACACCGCTCCGGCGAGCAAGACCCCCATCTGGGCAAGGATCGCTTGTGGCGACCGGCTCAGCATTACGCCGATGCGTTGACCCTGCTCGATTCCCTCATCGACTAGCGCGGCAGCGACCATTTCGGCCCGCGCCTGCAGCTCCCCGTAACTTATCGCCTGCTCATGCTGGATCAGCGCGGTGTGATCGGGCCGCGACTCTGCCTGCAGCCGTATCGCCTCCAGCGCATTGCTCGGCTGCACGTGGATGGCATTATCCGGAGCCTTGATAACTTGCCAGGCTCGGCGAACTGCAAACAGCTCATCGAGCAGCACGCTACGTGGCTGCTGCGGCTCGGCCAGCCAGCATTCGAGCAGGTCGAACAGCTCCGCCTGCAAGCCGCGTACCTGGTCGAGGCTGTAGCAAGCCGGGTTGGCGTCGTAGTCGAGTACCGGTATGCCGTCGGCGCCGATCTGTACTTCCAGCGTAAGATCCTCCACCGGGCCGGCGCTCAGATTCAGCGTTCGCGCCGGACAGTCACCATAAGTCAGAGGTCGGTCGAACGGCATGATGTTGATCAGCGGACCGAACAGCCGCTGCTCGCCGCCAATACGGCCGAGGTCTCGGCGCAGCGATTCGTAGCGGTAATGCTGATGTTTGCGGCTGCTGCGACGTAACTTGCCGATGGCTTTGGCACCGGCGATCAGATCGGCATCGTCAGGCAGATCCAGGCACAAGGGCGCGATGTTCATTTGCATGCAGGGCACGTTGAACGAGGCGGAGCCGATGCGGTTCATCACCATCAACCCCAGCACCTGAGCGCGCGTACCGCTCACCTGCCGGAGATGAGCTGAGACACCCGCCAACAGCAGGTCCGGCCAGCCAACACCCTGAGCTTCGGCAACCTGATTCAAGGCCCGCCACAGGGGCGCTGTGAACGGAGCTTCGTGACGGATGAAGGTAGCCGAAATCGGCGCACTGCGTTCGCTGAAGCTGGCCGGTTCCGGCATCTGTGACAAGGCTTCCAGCCAGTAGCCACGGGCAGCAGCGGTACGACCCTGGGCGTCCCGCTCGGCATCTTCCTGCAGAACATCTTCATATCGGCCAAACCCGCTTGCAGGTGCCGGGTCGCCTTTCACCAAGGCGCCGTAGAGCTCGGCGATTCGCTGATAAAGCAAGTTGGTGCCGTAGCCATCCAGAGCAATGTGATGCACACAGCTGTAGAGAAAATCGCGCCCTTCGGCCTGGAGCAACGCGAACCTGCACGGCAACTCGCGCTGCAGATCGATCGCTACGCGAATGTCGCGCATGGCCCAGTCGCGGACCCAGCGCTCAGCATCCGCCCCTGCCGGAACCTGCACCCGCTGCACAACCACCGGCAGTTCGCAGGGTTCGAAGAAGACGGCGTCGTCCTCGGCCACGAACACCCCAGATAGCGCCTCGCACTCCTGCACGGCGTGCCGCACTGCAGCGATCAGCGGCGTTTCATGGATCTTGCCGGCAAATGCGATGCATTCGGCGGTGTTGAACATGGCGCGGTCTTCGTTGAGCAGGTAGCCAGACCAGAGCCCTTGCTGGGCGATACCGAGCGGCCTCATTGGGCACCCCCGTGCTTTTCTATCAACGCCCACCAGCCGTTCAACGTTGGGGTCTTGGCCAGATCGGTGAAATTAAGTTCGAGCCCCTGCTCCCGCCATTCGCTTAGCAGGGTCATGATCTGAATCGAATCCAGACCGTAGTCGAGCAGGTTCTCGTCGGGATCGAAGGGTTCATCCATTTCGTCGAGCATCGACAGCAACCGGGCTTTTAGGCCCTCCGGACTCGGCAATGACCGGTTGGCGGTGCCCAGTTCGAGCACCTCGCGGCATGTCATCACCTTGCCGCACCGCGTTGCCACGTAGTTCAACGCCATCTCGTGCTCAGCGGCGCCGAAGTCGGCGATGCCGTCCGCCAGCATGAAGGGCTGGATGTCCCGCATGAACGCATCACAGGCTGTCATCAGGCAGCCAATATGGCCGTAGATACCACCAATGATCAGCTGATCGCGACCGAGCTCGCTCAGCATGTGCTCCAGAGGCGAGCGCTGAAACGCGCTGTAGCGCCACTTCACCAGAACCGTGTCGCCCTCGGTGGGAGACAGGCCCTCTACGATTGTCTGACGCTCGGGATATTGAGTGATGCCCGGCCCCCACATGTCGTTTAGCAGCGCCCTGTCCGCATCGGCCTGCTCGCCCGGCTGCGCGGTATAGACGACGGGAATCCCCAATGCTTTGCAGCACTGGCGAACCTGTGCCAGACGCGAGACCAATTGGTCGATAAAGACGCTGTCCTGGCCCCAGAAATCGCAGAAGTACGCTTGCATGTCGTGGATCAGCAGCACCGCGCGATCCGGTGCAAGTGACCACTGCACTTTGTTCGCACTCCATTCGCTGGGCAGGCGGTAAGGCGTCAGGGTGGGAATTGCCATGAAACGAATCCTTATTCGGTGACGGTCAGTTGTTCAGCGACGCGACGGCGCAGGCGGTTCTTGTCCACCTTGCCGACCGCTGTCATTGGCAATGCATCGATATGCTCAAATCGATCAGGCAGCTTGTAGTCCGCCAGGCCAAGCCCCCGCAGGAACTTGCGCAGCACGATGCCCTTGAGCGTGGGGTCATGGCTGACGATGTAGGCGCAGCTCTTCTCGCCCATGGCCTCATCGGGAACGGAAACCAGCGCCGCCTGCGCCACGGCCGGATGCGCCATCAGCAGGTTTTCCACCTCTTCGGCTGCGATCTTTTCGCCACCGCGATTGATCTGGTCCTTGATTCGTCCGACGACGACGAGGTAGCCGTCAGCTCGCTGGCGGACCAGATCACCGGAGCGGTAGTAGCCGTCGGTATCGAATGCGACGGCGTTGTGCTCCGGGCTCTGGAAGTACCCCCGTATGGTGTAGGGGCCGCGTGTCATCAGCGCTCCAACCTCACCCATGGCCACCGGATGACCCTCGCGATCGACGACCTTGATCTCGTCATCCGGGCTCATTGGCTGTCCCTGGGTCTGGTAGACGTGCTCGTCGTTGTCATCCAGCCGGGTGTAATTGACCAGCCCTTCAGCCATGCCAAAGACTTGTTGCAGCCGACATCCCAGCACCAGTGGCACTCGCCTGGCCTGGGACTCCGGTAATTTGGCTCCCCCGACCTGCACCAACTGCAGCGAGGCGAGCTTGTCTCGATGTCCGGGGGCTGCCTGCATCCACATGGCCAGGGCTGATGGCACCAATGCCGTGACGTTGACCCGATGCTGCGCGATCAACGGGAAGCAACTGGCCGGACCGGGGTCCGGGCTCAGCACGACACAGCCTCCCGCGAGGAACACGCCTAGCGCGCCAGGTGAGCTCAGCGGAAAGTTGTGCGCTGCCGGTAGTGCGCAGAGATAACGGGTGTCCGGACCGAACCGGCAGATCTCTACGCTGCGGCGCACGCTATACAGATAGTCATCGTGAGTGCGCGGTATCAATTTCGGCGTCCCGGTACTGCCACCGGAGAGCTGGAAAAAGGCCACTTCGCCGGGCGGCGTCGGGCTGAATGATCGCAGTGCCTTCGCTTGCACGAACCAGCTCTGTAGACGCAGCTCAGGGTGGGGATCGTCATGCAGCAAGACGGTATCCAGCTCGGGAATGAGTTCGGTCAGTTCTTCGACAAACGCATCGCCTGTGAACAGCGAATGAGCCCGGCTGGCAATCAGCAGCCGGGGGCGGACCTGCGCGGCATAGGCCACCAGCTCCAGACGGTTGTGACTAAACAGTGCATTGACCGGCGCTATGCCGGCTTTCAACAATGCAAAGAACACAACGTACAGCTCAGCCTGATTACCCAGCTGCACGAGTGCGCGGTCGCCCTGCCCCAGGCCGCGGTTCGCCAGCCGCTGCGCCAGGTTGGTCGAAGCCCGGTCCAGGTCGGCATAGCTCAGCGATCTGCTTCCGTCGACTACCGCAACGGCGTCCGGCTGGGTACTGGCCTGCTCGACTAGCATCTTGCTCAGCGGTTCGCCACGCCAGTGGCCGGCCCGACGATAGCGCTCTGCGAATTCATCAGGCCAGCGCGTAAACGGAACCAAGCTCATACTGCCTCCCGATCGAGACCGAACGCCGCAAGCATGGTGCCGAGCTTGGTGCCGGTCTCGCGCCACTCCGACTCCGGGCACGATTCCGATACCAGCCCAGCCCCGGCGAACAACCGAACACTGCGGTCATCGATCACGCCGCAGCGGATCACTACGGCCCACTCACCGTTACCTGCCGCGTCGCACCAGCCGACAATGCCGCCAAATACACCTCGATCGAAAGGTTCTAATTCTGCAATCAGTTGCTTGGCTGCGGCGGTAGGGAAACCGCAGAGCGCGGGAGTCGGGTGCAGCTGGCACGCCAGCTTAAGCGCCGATACGGGCTCGGCGAGCTCGCCTTCGATCCGCGTCGACAGGTGCCACAGCTTTGCCGTGCTCATCAGGGATGGTGCGCCTGGGATGTGCAGCTCTCGGCACAAGGGGCGAAGCTGGCGTTCCATATCGCGGATCACCAAGCGGTGCTCGTGCTGGTCCTTGGCGGAATCGAGCAGGCACTGTGCCGAGTACTCGTCTTCGAATCGATCGGCATGACGCCGGGCTGAGCCCGCCAGTGGGTTGGTTTCCAGACGCTGGCCGGTTTTGCGAAGTAGAAGCTCGGGGCTGGCGCCGATCAGGACGCCGCCGTCAGGCAGGTCGGTGAAGAAGTGGTAGGCCTCGGGATTCTGCTGACGCAGTCCCTGGAAGATCGTCGCGGCACAGGGCGGCTCGTCGAATTCGAGCTGTAACAAACGGGACAACACCGCTTTGTCGAGACGTCCATTACGCAGCGCGCCAAGCGCTCGGTTCACCGCCTGCTGGAAGCCAGCCTGGTTGGGCTGCTCGATGCACTGGCGTGCGTTACCACAAGCAAATCCGCAAATTGAGGTAGGCGGTGCCGTCGGAGGGAGATGACTGACGTGTCGCGGAATGAATAGATTTGAAGGTTGCTGCTTATCGAAAGGAATTACGCCAACCAGCACTGGATTGCGCAGCCCGGCTGCCTGGGCTTCGGCGAAACCGCGCTGGACATCCCTTTCAAGGCCCGGCCCGGCACCCTCCGCTGGCGTATCTATCACTTTGAAACAACCGCTGGCTTCAACACCCCCAGCGGGTGAATAGAATCGGTACGACGACGGGAATTTGTAGCCTTCCCGAGCCCCGTCGTAGGCGACGCGAGTCAGTGCGTTCACCACCACCTCCGCAAATACTAATGAGATTGCTTATCATCTGCATGCGGCACGATAGTCAGCTCGACGGGATGCGTCAAATTGTTTCTGGACGGAATGAGGTGTGGCATTTTGCCGGCACCAAGCGACGCTGAGACGCCAGCAGCACGGTAGAAACGGTGCGGTAGGACGGTTGAGTGCGAGAGCTAAAGGTAGCGGCTAAGAATGAGCCGCTACCTAAGTTTTTATTCTTTAGGATCAACAGGATAGAAAGGTTTATTGATATCACTTATCAAATGGTCTTTCGCCTCACATCCACCGAGCAAAGCAGAAACACAAACCGTACAATCCACATCAGATAAGATTAATATCTGATTGATATAGCAGTGAATTACGGTTACTAGAATTTCGCTGAGGCGCCCTTTCTCATTCGCTCGATGAAAGCAGATCAGCTGACGCTGATAACGCTGTAGCGGATGGATTGTCCTTCGACACGAATCTCGGCCTCATCACCTTCCTCGCAGCCCAGCAGCGCTCTGCCCAGCGGTGAACGCGGAGAGATCACCAGCACCTCTTCACCTTCAATCGTCACATTCAGCCCAGCGGCATCCGGCCCGAGGAACACCCAGCGGCAATTGTCAGCGGACTCCAACGAAACCAAAGCGCCCAGGGTAATCGCTGCATTGCGATGCGATCGCACCGGCAGGTTTCGATAGCTCAAGAGCGCGGTTTCTATTTCATGAACGCGTCGCCGTTGACCATCAGCCAGGTAGGCCGCCTCCAGACCACGGGTGTCGTACTTGTTCTCCGCTTTGCTTTCGGCGTGCGTCGCCGCCTCGTGAGAGGCCTTCAGTGCATCCTTTGCAACAGCCAGGTCGGCCTGCAGCTTGTCGATGATCAGCGTCTGAAGATGGGTCTTGTTCATGCGGGCTCGGTCAGTAAGGCGTTTGGCGCCTAGCATCGCATTGCGGCGTTCCTGGAGCCACGGCGTCCTTCTCAATCGATTTTGGCCCCAGCGTGTACTGAGGCAAGGCTGACCAATCAACCGTATAGGCTGGTCGATCCGCTAGAAGCGCGGCACTATCGCCATACTGTTCCGGGCACGCTTGAAATGCCCAGGCCATCCAATCCAAACGAGATGCACGCCAACCAGGAGCGAATCGATGACACTGCGCGTAGCGCTAACTTTGGTAGCAATGGCGGTAGGTCAAGCGGCTTTCGCCGACGGCCAGCCGCTGACGGTGAAACTGAACAACATCGAACACGACCGGGGCACGGTTCGCGTGGCTCTGTTCTCGGACCCAAAGACGTTCCGTAAAGCGGACCAGGCATTTGCCTCGAGCGAATCGCCAGCCAAGACAGGAACGGTAACCCTGGTGTTCGATGACGTACCAGCCGGTCAGTACGCGGTGATGGCCTACCACGACGAAAACGCTAACGGCGAGCTAGACCTCCGATTTGGCATGTTTCCTACCGAAGGTTATGGATTGTCCAATAACCCCAAGGTAATGGGTCCGCCAGCATTCGAGGAGAGCCGGTTCGAAGTACTGGGCGACAAGCCCAGTGAGATCGACGTCGACATCCACTACTAAAGTCGAACGCGAGCCAATCAGCCTGTTGATCGGCCGGCTCATGGGCGTTTTGCGCTTGGCGCGACCTGGTTAGCCGCGTACGGATCGCTTTTGATGCATCCTGCCGACTGCAACCCTACCAATGGTCGGGAGGGCAATGAACCGGAGCCAAAATCCCGCTGTCCAGACAAAAGCGTCTGGATTAGGCAAACAAACGATTTGTCGCCCCGCACCGGATATTTTTGAAAAAGAGGAAATTTGCCGCAGGCGGCAGAGCGAGACGCTGCTTATACTGACCACCCATTCCAATCTGGAGCCACACCCGTGAATAAAGCCGAGTTGATTGAAGCGATCGCCGCCTCCGCCGATGTACCGAAGAGCACCGCCACCCGCGTGCTGGATGCCTTCACCGAAAGCGTGACCAACACCCTGCAGAACGGCGACAGCGTGACGCTGGTCGGCTTCGGCACCTTTGCCGTCAAAGAGCGTGCAGCCCGTGATGGCCGCAATCCGCAGACTGGCGCAACGATCAAGATCTCCGCAGCAAAGCTGCCAGGCTTCAAGCCAGGCAAGTCGCTGAAGGACGCAGTGAACTAAGTCACTGCATCCCAGGAAACCGGGCCGCTGACGTCCTCACGGACGCAGCGCCTGCTCGGACCTTCCCTCTCCTGCTTATCCCCGCCTGATTCCACCTGCCCTATAGCCGCAAGGCGAAAGCTTCCATACCGCGCGTTTGTGACATTCGCCTGAGTCGGTAGGCTTTCAAGCTCACCTGCACATGCGCAACAGAAACCCTGATCAAGACAAGCAGACTGGCACGACAGCACCAGATGGCTGCCGGCTATTCCTCGGGCGATCAATCGTCTGACGTCCTCGCGCCGGTTGATCTTGATGTGCGGCGGCACCCTAGAAGATCCCTTAGCGACCTCTCTTTAGCACTCAGCGCCGCATATGCGCGGTTTCCGCCTTGCCAGCAAAAGTCTAAGGCGGCTTTGCTGCCAGACAGGTTCTGATGCATCCCTCGCCTACGTATATCTGGATCTACCAGCTGACGTCCCGAAAGGGGGCATGGAACGCTCGTCCTGCACTATTAAAGCGCGCCAGCGCTGCTTGGCCCCCCTGCATGCGCCGAAACATGCAGGTCTGTGGTTGGCACTGCTCTTGCAGAATACGTATTGCCAGGAAGCTGCGGCTCAGGGACGAGAAAATTCAGAAATAGCTGACTAGGGTTCCGGCTCGCGGTTGCGAGTGGCTGGTCCGAGAGTTGGCGACCTCCAGTGAGGTTACACGGCGGGATAAAAGCCCGGGAGACGGCGTTCAACACGCAGCTCCTATTGCCATGTCCACTCACTGGAGGCCTTTTATGCCCCTGCTCGGATTCGACAACACGACCGACCCGCGGCAACACCCCCCGATCGAAAGGGGGACCTCCCCATGCGCCTGATCAATCGTGTTCCGAGCCGCACCGGCTGGACGCTGCTGGTGATGCTGCCCTTCGCAATTCTGCTGTTCGCCTATCTGGTCAGCTCTGCGCAACGGCTCGAAACCAACCCCAACGACAAGCTCCTGCCTAGCTTCACGCAGATGTCCAGCGCTGTGGAGCGCCTTGCCTTCACACCGGACAAACGCAGTGGCGACTACCTGTTCTGGCAGGACACCGCGTCCAGCCTCAAGCGCCTCGGCGTCGGCCTCGGCATCGCCGCGGTTGCCGGGCTGTGCCTCGGTGTCGCCGCTGGGACGCTGCCGCTATTCAGCGCCCCCCTGTCGCCTTTGCTGACGGTGCTGTCGATGGTCCCGCCGCTGGCGATCCTGCCGATTCTGTTCATCGTCTTCGGTCTCGGCGAGCTGTCCAAGGTGATGTTGATCGTCATTGGCGTGACCCCGGTGCTGGCACGCGATCTGGAACAGCGCGCCCGGGAGTTGCCGCCGGAATTGCTCATCAAAGCGCAGACGCTGGGCGCCAACACCTGGACGCTGATCCTACGGGTAGTGCTACCGCAATTACTGCCGCGCCTGTTGATCGCACTGCGCCTGGTGCTCGGTTCAGCCTGGCTGTTTCTCATCGCCGCCGAGGCCATCGCCTCCACCGACGGGCTTGGCTACCGCATCTTTCTGGTCCGCCGCTATCTGGCGATGGACGTGATCCTGCCGTACGTGGCATGGATCACCCTGCTCGCCTGGAGCATGGATTTCGGTCTACGCAAGCTCACCCAGCTGGCCTTCCCCTGGTACGAAGGAGCCAAGGCATGAGTCATGTCATCCGCCCGGCTGGCGAACGGCCAACCAACCCTTTCATTCAGGTCAACAACGTCTGGCAGGAATATGGCGATCAGGTGGTGCTGGAACGGCTGAACCTGAGCGTCAATGAAGGTGAATTTTGCGCCCTGGTCGGCGCGTCCGGCTGCGGAAAATCCACCTTTCTGCGCCTCTTGCTCGGCCAGGAACGGCCCAGCCGCGGTGACATCCTGCTCAATGGCGCACCCATCGCCGGCGAGCCCGACGCCAGCCGCGGCGTGGTATTCCAGCGTTATTCGGTGTTTCCACACCTGTCGGTACTGGACAACGTCGCGCTCGGCCTGGAGTTGCCCAAATCCCCCCTGCTGGGCCGCCTGTTCGGCCGCAGCAAGCGCGAAGCACGCGAGCAGGCCGAAGTGATCCTGCGCAAAGTGGGCCTCGGTCACTCGCTGGATAAGTACCCAGCACAGCTCTCTGGCGGCATGCAGCAGCGTCTGGCCATCGCCCAGGCGCTCGTCATGAAGCCCCGCGTGCTGTTGCTCGACGAGCCCTTCGGCGCACTTGATCCCGGCATTCGCAAGGACATGCATGAGCTGCTTCTGCAACTCTGGCGGGAGACCCAACTGACGGTGTTCATGGTCACCCACGACCTGTCCGAAGGCTTCACCCTCGGAACGCGCATCCTGGTGTTCGACAAGACCCGGCTCGACCCTCACGCCCCTGGCGCCTACGGCGCACGCGTCACCTATGACATCCCGCTGAACAGCGATCGCCGGGTCGCGCGCGCCGCCGCTGGCGACCTGCCACCGCAGCTAGGCCACCTGCATACCGTCAATCAAGGAGTCTGACATGAGCGCTTCACTCGCTATCCGCCCCATGCTTTATGAAGAAACCCTACCCGGCGGCGGCCACACCTCCTTCGTGCTCAAGCGTGGTCAGCTGTTGCGCCTGACCGACCTCGAAGGCGGCGCCAACGTCAGTCTGCTGATGTTCAACGCGCATGAAAAAAGCGAGCGTCTCAACCTGCCGGACACGCTCAAGTGCCAGCACACCGCCAAGCTCACCACTGGCCATTGCCTGTATTCGGACATGGGTCGGGTGCTGGCTTGCATCACAGCCGATACCTGCGGCTGGCATGACAGTTTCGGTGGCGTACTGAACGCTGACGAAGTCGCCGAGAAATACGGCCAGGGTCGCTATCAGGAACTGCGCAACGGCTTCTTCCGCAACGGCACGGACAACCTGCTGGTGGAAATGGGCAAGTGGAACCTGAATCTGCATGACCTGCTGATGACACTCAATTTGTTCAGCAAGGTCACCGTGGACGCCGACGGCGGCTTCGCCTTCGAGGCCGGCAACAGCAAGGCCGGCGACGCTGTAGAGCTGTACGCGCCAATGGACACGCTGGTTGTGCTGACCGCATTGCCACACCCAATGGACCCGAACCCCGAGTACGCACCGAAACCCGTCCAGCTCAGCTGGCACCGCGTCGACAGCGATGGCATCAGCGTTCTCTGCCGCACCTCGCGCCCGGAAAATACCCGCGGCTTTCACAACACCGAACGACTCCACATCTGAGGAAGGGGTGCCCAAATGACCATCCACGAAAGCAACCTGCACCCCGAAGCCGCCACTTTCCGGCATGTGATTCCGGCTGGCGAGCCCTATCTGTTCGAAGTGAAGGCCGGCCAGACCCTGCGCCTGCTCGATCTGGAGGGCAACCAGGCGGTCGACACCCTTTTTTTCAGCGCCATGAATCCGCGTGAGCGTTTTGACCCGCAGCGCACGCTGCGCCGGCAGAACAAGGTCTATCTCACCACGGGCACGGTGCTGTACTCGAACCTTGGCAACCCGCTGCTGACCATCGTCGCCGACACCTGTGGCCGTCACGACACGCTCGGCGGGGCCTGTGCACAGGAAAGCAACGTCGTACGTTACGCCCTGGACAAGCGCTACATGCACAGCTGCCGCGATAACTTCCTGCGTGCCAGCCTGCACGACGGTCGCCTGGAGAAGCGCGACATCGGCGCCAACATCAATTTCTTCATGAACGTCCCGGTCACGCCCGACGGCGGCCTGACCTTCGCGGATGGCATCTCCGCCCCTGGCAAATATGTCGAACTGAAGGCCGAGCAGGACGTGATCGTGCTGATCTCCAATTGCCCGCAACTCAACAACCCGTGCAACGGCTGGAACCCCACGCCGGCCGAGGTGCTGGTATGGGACTGATGCGCTGGTTGCGCCGCTACCTGCTGCCGTTGATGCAAGCACGTGCCGGGCAGCGGCCCGCCAAATCCAAGCCGGATGCGCGGGGGAAGGATGATCATCGCGCGGCCCAGTAGCACAGAGGGATGGGCCGCGTGGCGCCCTGCTTGAGCGTCGTAGGGTGGGCTTCAGCCCACCGTTAGCAGTACGTCCACATGGTGGGCTGAAGCCCACCCTACCAATGGATGAACCCCCGGACGGCCGGGGGCGATGAATGAATATAAGCGGGACGGCCCGCCTCCCCCAGAGGGACTGAAGATGTTCGACACACTCCTGATCGCCAACCGCGGCGCTATTGCCTGCCGCATCCTGCGTACGCTGCGTGCCTTGGACGTGAAAGGCGTTGCCGTCTACTCGGAGGCCGATGCCGCCAGCTTGCATATTCAACAGGCCAGTGAAGCCCATAGCCTCGGCGAAGGCGCTGCCTCGAATACCTATCTGGCGGTCGACAAGATCCTCGCCATTGCGCATCGAACCGGTGCGAAAGCGATCCACCCCGGCTATGGCTTCCTCTCCGAAAACGCCGCGTTCGCCGAAGCCTGCGAGGCGGCCGGTATCGCCTTCGTCGGGCCGACGCCAGAGCAGCTCAGGGTATTCGGCCTCAAGCACACCGCCCGCGCGCTGGCCAAGCAGCACGGCGTGCCGATGCTCGAAGGCACCGAGCTGCTCGACAGCCTCACCGATGCGCTAGGCGCAGCCGACCAGGTCGGCTATCCGGTCATGCTCAAGAGCACCGCTGGCGGCGGCGGCATTGGCATGCGGGTTTGCCGTGACGCGGCTGAACTGGCGGATGCCTTCGACGCAGTCAAACGGTTGGGGCAAAACAATTTCAGCGACGCCGGCGTATTCATCGAGAAATACATCCAGCGCGCCCGTCATCTGGAAGTGCAGGTATTCGGTGATGGTGAGGGCGATGTGATCGCCCTCGGCGTGCGCGACTGCTCTGTACAGCGGCGCAACCAGAAGGTGTTGGAGGAAACCCCGGCGCCGAACCTACCCGCCGGCATGGCCGATGCGCTGTGCGAGGCGGCGATCAAGCTGGCCAAGGCGGTTAGCTATCGCAGCGCCGGCACGGTCGAGTTCGTCTATGACAGCGAGGCCGAGCAGTTCTACTTCCTTGAAGTGAACACCCGGCTGCAGGTCGAGCATGGCGTCACCGAGCAGGTTTGGGGCGTCGATCTGGTGCGCTGGATGATCGAACTGGCGGCCGATGATCTGCCTCCGCTGACCGAGCTGGCCAAGAGCTTAAAGCCCGAGGGCCACGCCATCCAGGCGCGGCTCTATGCAGAGGACCCGGGGCGCGATTTTCAGCCGAGCCCTGGCGTGCTGACCGCGGTCCAGTTTCCAGCTGCCGACGGCAAAGCACTGCGCATCGATACTTGGGTCGAAGCAGGTTGCGAAATTCCGCCCTACTTCGACCCGATGATCGCCAAGCTCATCACCTACGCGCCGACCCGTGAGGCAGCCAAGGCTGCGCTCGATCAGGCCTTAGCCGACAGCCTGCTGTATGGCGTCGAGACCAACCGCGACTACCTGCGCCAGATTCTCGCGTATGCCCCGTTTGCCGAAGGCAATCCCTGGACCCGTTGCCTGGACGGCCTGACTTACCAGGCGACCACTTTCGAGGTGCTCACCGCTGGCACCCAGACCACCGTACAGGACCACCCCGGCCGGCTCGGTTACTGGGCAGTCGGCGTGCCTCCGTCCGGGCCGATGGACAACCGTGCGCTGCGCCTAGGCAATGCGCTGTTGGGTAATCCGACCGATGCAGCGGGCTTGGAAATCACCATGAGCGGGCCGATCCTGCGCTTCAACACCGATGCGGTGGTCGCGGTAACTGGCGCCGACATTCCGGTGAAGCTCGACGACGTCGAGCAACCGATGTGCACAGCGATTCTGGTCAAGGCTGGCAGCACGCTAGCGCTCGGCACCATTGCCGGGGCCGGTGCGCGCAGCTACCTATGCGTACGCGGCGGACTGCAGGTGCCCGATTATTTGGGCAGCAAGAGCACCTTTACCCTTGGCCAGTTCGGTGGCCATGCCGGACGCGCATTACGCGCCGGTGATGTACTGCATATTCCTGAACTCGTTGACCGCAGCGCCGGCGCCAGCCTGCCTGTCGAACTCTGCCCGCCGCTGCCATCGGTACGCGAGATCCGTGTGATCTACGGCCCGCACGGCGCGCCGGAATACTTCACGGAAGGCTATATCGAGCGCTTCTTCGCCACCGACTGGGAAGTGCATTTTAACTCCAGCCGCACCGGCGTTCGTCTCATAGGACCGAAGCCCGAGTGGGTGCGTGACAGCGGCGGCGAGGCCGGCCTTCACCCCTCGAACATTCACGACAACCCTTACGCCATCGGCGCCGTGGACTTCACCGGCGACATGCCGGTCATCCTCGGCCCGGACGGCCCGAGCCTCGGCGGCTTTGTCTGTCCAGTGACCATCATCGAGGCCGACCTCTGGCAGCTCGGCCAGCTCAAGGCTGGCGACAAGGTGCGCTTCGTGTCGGTGGATGTGGCCATGGCGCGTGAGTTGGCTAAGACCCAAAATCTTGAGTGCGCCAACCTTTGTAGGAGTGAGCTTGCTCGCGATCAGCCATGCGAAAGGATCGCCAGCAAGCTGGCTCCTACAACAGCCCATGCCCTCACCTCGCCCATCGTTCTCGATCTGGGTAACGACGACACCCGCCTGGTCGCCCGACTCTCCGGCGACACCCATTTGCTGTTGGAAATTGGCGCGCCCGAACTGGACCTTGTCCTGCGCTTCCGAGGCCACGCATTGATGCAGGCGCTCGAGGCGAAGAACCTCGACGGCGTGATCGACCTCACCCCCGGCATCCGCTCCCTGCAGGTCCATTACCAGCCGGAGACCCTGCCGCTTCGGAGCCTGCTCGACACCGTCGCCGGCCTCTGGGACGCGGTGTGCTCGGCACAAGATCTTCGAGTTCCGTCGCGCATCGTGCATCTGCCACTTTCCTGGGACGACCCGGCCTGTCAGCTGGCAATCGACAAGTACATGACCACGGTGCGCAAGGACGCACCCTGGTGCCCGAGCAATCTGGAATTCATCCGTCGCATCAACGATCTGCCGAACCTCGACGAGGTGCATCGCACAGTGTTCGAAGCCAGCTATCTGGTGATGGGCCTGGGCGACGTCTACCTCGGCGCGCCAGTGGCAACCCCCCTGGACCCGCGGCATCGGCTGGTCACCACCAAATACAACCCGGCGCGCACCTGGACCGCGGAAAACTCGGTCGGCATCGGTGGCGCCTACATGTGCGTCTACGGCATGGAGGGCCCGGGCGGCTACCAGTTCGTTGGACGCACACTGCAGATGTGGAACCGCTATCGCGCGGTGGAGGCGTTCGGCGGCCAGCCCTGGCTGCTGCGCTTCTTCGACCAGATCCGCTTCTACCCGGTTTCCGCCGAGGAGCTTTTGAAGATCCGCCGCGATTTCCCGTTGGGCCGCTACCCGTTGACGATCGAAGAGACCGAGCTGCGCCTGTCCGACTATCAGGAATTCCTGGCTAAGGAAGCCGCGGGTATCGACGCCTTCCGCAGCCAGCAGCGCGCTGCTTTCGACGCCGAACGCCAACGCTGGATCGCGTCCGGCCAGGCGCACTTCGAGAGCGAGGAAGTCGCCGCTGAGCTCGGTGAAGACGCCCCGCTGGGCGCCGGCGAGCATGGCATCGAAAGCCACATTGCCGGGAATCTCTGGCAGGTATCCGTGACCGAAGGCGCTCGGGTGGAAGCCGGCGACGTGCTGGTGATCCTCGAGAGCATGAAGATGGAAATTCCGCTCACCGCACCTGTTTCCGGCGTGGTGAAGGACATCCGTGTGCAGCCTGGCTCGCCCGTGCGTGCCGGCCAACGGGTGGTGGTGATCGAGGGCGCGTAAGGCTCCCTGCCCAAAAGATGACCGTAGGGTGGATCACGCCTCACCGATCCACCAACCAGCCCACCGGGCCGTCCCGAACATCATGCGTGGAAAAGGCGTTGCCGTTTTCCACCCTACGAGGAATACGACATGACCACCGACTTTGACCTACGCCTCGACACACTGCGCGCGGCTTACTCCAGCGCCAAGCTGTCACCGCGCGCTCTCATCGCTGCGGTGCACGACCAAGCCACCAACCTCCAGGCCGAATTCAACCTCTTCATTCATCTGCTAACGGAGGATGAACTCGAGCCCTACCTCGCAGCCCTGGACAGCAAATCCCCGGCCGAGCTGCCCCTCTACGGCATCCCCTTCGCCATCAAGGACAATATCGACCTGGCCGGCATCCCGACCACGGCAGCCTGCCCCGCCTTTGCCTATACACCGGACACCAGCGCGACCATCGTCGAGCAACTGATCGCCCTCGGTGCCATCCCGCTTGGCAAGACCAACCTCGACCAGTTCGCCACCGGCCTCAACGGCACCCGTTCGCCCTATGGTGAATGCCGTAATAGCGTGCACCCAGACTACCCATCGGGCGGCTCCAGCGCCGGTTCGTCCCTGGCCGTGGCACTCGGCCTGGCGAGCTTCGCATTGGGCACGGACACCGCCGGTTCCGGTCGGGTGCCGGCCGCGTTGAACAACCTGATCGGCCTCAAGGCGAGCAAGGGCTTGATCTCCACTGCGGGTGTAGTCCCCGCATGCCGTACGCTGGATTGCGTCACCTTCTTCACCGCTACCGCGGCCGAAGCCAGCCAGCTGCTGGCCCTGACCGCCGAACTCGACCCGCGCGACGAATACAGCCGCGCCAATCCGCTGTGGAACGACGGTTCGGCGTTTGGCCAGGTCAAATCCTTCCGTTTCGGCGTGCCCAAACAACCGGAATTTCTCGGCTGCTCGGAAAGCCCAGCGCTGTTCGCCGCCACCATTGAGCACCTGAAAGCCATCGGCGGCGAGCCAGTGGAGATCGATTTCGCGCCTTTCCTTGAAGCCGCGCGGCTGCTCTATGAAGGCCCCTGGGTGGCTGAGCGCTACAGCGTTGCCGGCGCGTTGATCGAGCAACAGCCCGACGCCGTGCTGCCGGTGATCAAGGCGGTGCTGGAAAAGGCACCCGGCACCACTGCCGTGCAGCTATTCCAGGCCGAGTACCGGCTGCAACAGCTCAAGGCCGTCTGCGACCGGATCATGGCCACGGTGGATTGCGTGCTGACCCCGGCCTACCCGCGCCCGGTCACGCTGGACGAACTGCACGCCGAACCGGTCAAGCGCAATTCGGACCTGGGCTACTACACCAATTTCATGAACATGCTGGACTACGCCGCCGTGGCGGTGCCGGCGGGCGTGATGCAGAGCGGCCTGCCCTGGGGCGTGACCTTGTTCGGGCGAGTATTCACCGATCAGTACCTGCTGAGCCTGGCCGACATGCTGCAACGGCAACATGGCATCGCATTGATCGGTGGGCAGTCGATCACCTCGCCTGTCCCACAGAATGCCGCACGCAACGACCGCGCCCGTGTCGTGGTCTGTGGCGCGCATCTGGATGGCTTGCCCCTGAACTGGCAGCTCAAACAACGCGGCGGCCGACTGCTCGAAGCAACCCGCAGCGCAGCGCACTACAAACTGTACGCGTTGGCCGGCGGCCCACCGTTCCGCCCGGGCATGGTGCGGGTTGCCGATGAAGGCGTCGCCATTGAGGTGGAAATCTGGGAAATCCCGAGCAGTGAGCTGGGCTCCTTCCTCACTGGCATCCCTGCTCCCCTCGGGCTGGGCAAGGTACAACTGGCCGACGGCAGCTGGGAAACCGGCTTCATCTGCGAACCGTACGGTTTGCAGGGTGCCGTCGATATCAGCGAGTACGGTGGCTGGCGAGCCTATATGAAGAGCCGTAGCTGAGCGGGGTCGCCAAACGCTGTGTTTCGGTACTGGCAAGTCCTGCCGTAACGTCCGGAACATCCTCTCTCAGACGTCCTCCGATGCAAAGCGACGCCGAATCTTCGGCCCTATTTGCATCAGAGGAGGTTCCATGCGCATCACCCTTCCACGTCTCGGTTTTGGCGGCGCGCCGTTGGGCAACATGTTCGCCCCGCTCGACGAAACCACCGCCGACGCTACGCTCAAGGCCGCCTGGGATGCCGGCATCCGTTATTACGACACGTCACCGCACTATGGCGCCGGCCTGGCCGAGCAACGCTTCGGGCGCTTACTCAGCAAAAAGCCCCGCGATGAATTCGTCCTGAGTACCAAGGTTGGCCGCTTGCTGCAGCCGACCAGCAGGCCGGAAAACGCCCCGCCCTTTGTCGATGAGCTGCCGAACAAGCGCGTCGTCGACTACTCCGCTGACGGCGCACGACGCTCCATCGAAGACAGCCTGGAGCGTATGGGCGTGAATCGTATCGATGTCGCTTTCATCCATGACGTGTCCGAAGACCAGTGGGGCCCACAGTGGACCGAGTATTTCCAACAGGCCATGCAAGGCGCGGCGAAAGCGCTGACGCAGATGCGTGAGGAAGGCCTGATTCGCGGTTGGGGGCTTGGCGTGAACCTGGTCGAACCCTGCCGCATGGCCCTTGAGCAATCCGACCCGGACGTGTTTCTGCTGGCCGGCCGCTATTCTCTACTCGACCACCGCGAAGCGCTGGATATGCTATTTCCCACATGCCTGGAGCGTGGCGTCGGGATCGTTGTCGGCGGGCCGTTCAACTCCGGTGTCCTGGCCGGTGGCGGGCACTACGACTATGCGGAGGCGCCTGATGATATCCGCCAGAAGACCGGGCAGATCGAAGCGGTGTGTCAGGAGTTCGAGGTAGATATCCGGGCGGCAGCGCTGCAGTTCTGCCTCGCGCATCCCGCCGTCCTGTCAGCCATTCCGGGCACCAGCAACCCGAAGCGTCCTGCACAGTACGTGCGACAGTTCGAGGCCGACATACCGGCCGAATTCTGGCGGGCACTCAAGGACAAGCAGCTGCTGCCTGAAGACGTTCCGGTGCCGGGCTAATTTAGCTTGTCACCCGCGATGATGCGCAGGCATGGCCTGAGCATCATCGCCGCCATCGTTCTTAGTGTCAGATGGACATTCGCGGCTTTTCGGCGCTCAGAGCGAGCGCGAGTACCGCGCTTAGCGCAACCGCCGCTGCCGCGAGCAGCGCGAAGCCCACCTTCGAGAGGATCATGGCACCGTATCGCATCCCCTGCATGCGCGCCATGTAGTCGCCGCAGGCGTCCGTAGCCCGGCCGTTCGAACAGTCTTGCTTAACAGAGGCCAAGCCAGAGCGGACGAAGTGATCTGCCAACTCAGCTGACTGCAAGTGCGCGAGTTGAGTCGCGAGAGCAAACGCAAGAAGCACAACGAGCAGCAGGATGTAGGATCGTGTCGAGACCTTGGCAAGGTAACCGGCAACGAGTGCCGTAAGGATGACGAGCCCTGCCACCGCGCCCTGCCCCATCGAAAAAATATCGACTCGAAGCAGTGCTTCGACTGACTCCGAATATGAGCATCTGGACGAAACGCTGTCAGCACACGCCAACACGCTTTGCCAGTCCTCCGCTGTCAGGTGATACAAGCCGCTGGATTTAGACCAAGTCATCATCTTGATCGCGCCAACGCCGATCGAGAGGAAGGCAAGCACCAACAGCCCGAACAGGGGAAACCTTTTCATTTAGGGACATCCGTTTCCAAAGCGCACGGATCATAGCCGGTTGGGCTACCCCGAACCCACGCTGCACGCGTTGCTCGCCGTGAGACTGATAACAACGCTGATAACCGGAACCGACAGCACCATCGCGGCGCACACCTCACCATTTGAGCGCAGATGGCAGGCCGGCCCAGGCCTAGAAAATTTCTAGTTAATGCCTTCAACTGACTGATACAAAAGCCGTATTGGTTTGAAAGGCGAACTGGCACGCAACCTGCTCTAACCAGAACAGAACGGGATGAGTCGCCACAGCGCTCACATCGCTCGGCACACAGGAGCTACACAACAGGCGAACTAGGGTTCCGGCTCATGCAGATGAGCGCTGGTCCGAGAGTTCTCCGGTCCCACGGATTGGGACTACACGGCGGGATAAAAGCCCGGGAGGACGCGATGTCATCCCGTGCCGGTTCTTCCACTGTGTAGGAGTTTCACCATGACAGGTCCGCTGTTTCCTTCGCTGCACAAGACCCTGCTCGGCGCCACCCTGGCCGTCGCGACCCTATTCGCGCCGCTGGTGGTTCAGGCGGCGGAAAAACTGAAGATCGGCACCGTGGTCTGGGCCGGTTACGGGCCGTTCTACGTGGCCGACAAGAAAGACCTGTTCAAGCCTCACGGCCTGGACGTGGAGTTGCAGTTCTTCAACGACCCGGCCCTGATTCCCACCGCCATGCTCAGCCGCGCACTCGATGGCGGCATGCTGACCTATGACCAGGTCGTTGCCTCCGTCGCCAAAGGCCTCAAGCACCGCGTGGTCATGCCCATCGACTTCTCCAACGGTGGTGACGCCATCGTCGCGGATGCGTCGATCAACTCTGTGGCCGACTTCAAAGGCAAAAAAGTTGGCTACAACCCGCTCTCGCCGTCCGACTTCCTACTCGCCTACGCGCTGCAACAGAACGGTATGACCGAGAAGGATATCCAGCCGGTCAACATGACGCCCGAAGGCATTCCCGGTGCCATGGCCTCAGGCAACCTGCCGGTCGGCGTGACCTACGAGCCCAACGTGTCGCAGATCCTCTCCATGGGCAGCGGCGACAAGTTCAAGGTCGTGTATTCCTCCAAGGATGCGCCCGGCCTGATCACCGACGTGCTGGTCTTCGACGCAGCGGTGATCGCCAAGAAGCCTGCCGCCATCAAGGCGATGATCCAGGGCTACCTCGACGGCCTCGCCTACATGCAGGCGCACCCCGAGGAGTCAGCAGAAATCATTGGTGAAGTGCTGGGCGTCAGCGCCGAGGAAGCCACTGAACAGATGTCCGGCGCCTACAACATTCCGCTCGCTGAAATGGGCAAGAGCTTCGCCCCCGGTGACGACACCCATTCCTTCCATGGCAGCGGCGCGATCATTGCCAAGCTGCTGGTGGATAACGGCCAGATCCCCTCCGCCCCGGATTTCAGCGACACCTACGACGCGCAGTTCACCGAAGCACTCGCCAAGTAATGCGCGCCGGGGCGAGCCGCGCTCGCCCCGGCAGGAGACCCGTATGAAAACCCACAAGCCGCTTTTCCGTTATGCCGATGGTCGAGTGCCAAACACCCTGGCCATGACCTATGTCCTGCTCGGCTACATCGCTGGGCTGGTGATGCTGTTCCCGGCCAATGGCTGGCTCAATGCGCTGGGTACGCTACTGCTTGGTCATGCAATGATCATTGCCGCCTACCTGATTCATGAGTTCGCTCACGGCACCATTTTCAGCGTGCCCAAGCACAATCAGTGGGCGGGCAATGCCTGCAGCTGGCTGGCTGGCAGCTGCTATGCCGACTTTCAGGACCTGCGCAAGAAACACATGCGTCACCACGTCGACCGTGCCGACGTGATCACCTTCGACAGCAAGGCTTTTCTCAAGGCCCGCCCCGTGTGGTTCCAGAAGCTGGTTGTAGCGCTGGAGTGGGCCTACGTGCCGGCAGTCGAATTGATCATGCACGGTTACGTGATCGTGCTGCCCTTCGTCACGCGCAACGAAAAGCACCGTGCGCGTCGTGGCAAGGTCGCCCAGATCATGCTTATCCGCGCGCTGCTGTTCGGGCTGCTTGGCTGGTTCTCGCTGAAAGCTCTGGTGCTGTATGCCGTGGCCTGGATGCTGATGGTCACGGTGCTTCGCTTCGCCGACGCCTACCAGCACACCTACGACGCCTTCGCCGTACTTGAGGACGGCTTGGTGCCGGAAAACAAGCAACGCGACCGCGCCTACGAGCAACTCAACACCTTCAGCAATGTGGTGTCCGCACGCTGGCCATCGCTGAATCTGCTGCTGCTCAACTTTCCCTACCACAACGCCCATCACGAGAAACCGGTCGCGCCCTGGTATCGCCTGCCCGCGCTGCATGCCGAGCTGTACGGCAGCGCCTACAACCAGGTCATTCCGATGCGCGATCTGCTCGGCAGCTTCCACCGCTATCGCCTGCGTCGTGTGCTGGATGACGACTATGGCTCGGTCGGTGAAGGGCCGCAGAAGGCCGACGGCTTCTACGGTGCAGTTGGCGTGTCTTTCCTCACGGCGGTGTGAAATGCATAAAGCGCTCGATTATCGCGGACGTTGCGTCGTCCTCACCGGTGCTGCTGGCGGTATAGGCCGGCAGCTGGCAAAGACCTACGCCGAGGCCGGCGCCACGCTGGAGCTGGTCGACCGCGACCCCGATGCACTGGCCGAACTGGCCGAAAGCCTGCAACCGGAGGGGCCGCTGCACGCCACCACGCTGGACCTCGGAGACTGGCACGCCGTGCAGCACTTCGCTGACGATCTGGCCTGCCGTAACCGCTCGGTCGAAGTGCTGGTCAACAATGCCGGTATCGAATACCAGACGCCGATTACCGATCCAGGCGCCAAGGCCGACGCCTGCTGGACGCATTTGCTCGACAACAATGTGTCGTCCATGCAGCGACTGACCCGTGCGCTGCTGCCTCGTCTTCGTGCCGGTGCCAGTGTGATCAACCAGGCCTCGATCTGGGGGCTGAAAGGCGTACCGGGCTTTTCCGCCTATGCGGCCAGCAAGCATGCTGTGATCGGCCTGACCCGTTCACTGGCCTGGGAATTGGGACCGCGGCGCATCCGCGTCAATGCCGTCTGCCCAGGCTGGATCGGCACCGATGCAGCGATGTGCTCGCTGCGCATCATGGCGGCAGAAAACGGCCGCAGCGAAGCTGAAGAGCTGGTCGCGGTGCTGGCGGCCCAGGCGATTCCGGAGCTGCTGACCCCAGCGGACCTGTCCGGCACCTTCTTGTTTCTCGGCTCGCCACTGGCGGCGGCGCTCACCGGGCAGGCGTTGTCGGTCAGCCATGGCGAGGTGATGCATTGATGAATCGCCAGCCATTGGAAGGCAAAGTGGCGCTGGTCACCGGCGCGGCAACCGGGATTGGTCGGGCCACCGTGGTGGGCCTGGCGCAAGTGGGCGCTAGCGTCTGGATCAACCACCTCGGCCAGATGGAACAGGCAGAGCAGCTGTGCGCCGCTGTCGATGCGCTTGGCGGCCGAGCACGTTGCGTAGAAGCGGACGTCGCGTCAGCGGCGGCCGTGGCCGGGATGTTCGAGCAAATCCTCGCCGAAGGGCCGCTAGACCTGCTGGTGAACAACGCCGGCATCATTCTGGAGCAGCCCTTTCTCGACACCACAGAGCAGGACTGGGCACGGGTACTGGATGTCGATCTTCACGGTGTCTATCGATGCACACAGCAGGCGCTGCGGCATATGCAGCCGCGTGGTTGCGGCGCCATCGTCAATGTAGCTTCAGACCTCGGCTTTCTCGGCCGCAGCGACTACGCCGCTTACTGCACCGCCAAGGCCGGCGTGATCGGCCTGACCCGCTCGCTGGCGCGTGAATTCGCCGCCAGCGGCATACGGATAAATGCCGTCGCGCCAGGCCCCATCGCCACGGCGATGGTCTCACCAGAAAACATGAGCGCCGAATGGATGGCCAAGGAACTGGACATTCCCATGGCCCGACTCGGCACGCCTGATGAAGTGGCGGCAGCCATCGTTTTCCTGCTCTCGCCACAGGCCAGCTATTTCACCGGACAAATACTTGGGCCCAACGGCGGTTCCTGGATGGGCGCATGATGACCCTGTTGCCACAGGTCCTGCTGGTCACAGGCGCCGTCGCCTGGGGCCTCGGCTGGTTGCCCTTGCACCATTTCGCCAACGTTGGTCTGGTCGGCATGCCGCTGGTGTTGCTGGTCTACGGGCTGCTCAGCCTGATCGCCTTGCCGGTGCTCTGGCGCGAGCGTCATGCCTGGGCAGCGCAGCGCAATGGTCTGCTGGCTATCGCCATCTGCGGCGGCGGTGCCACAGCCGCGCTGGTCACGGCCCTGGCCACCGGCGACGTGGTGCGGGTGATGCTGTTGTTCTACCTGGCGCCGGTCTGGGGCGTGCTGGGTGGCTGGCTGCTGTTGGGCGAACGCCTGACAGCGCTACGAATCGGCGCGCTGTTGGTGGCCATGCTCGGCATCGCCCTAACCCTTGGCGTCAGCCGCGAGCTGATCCGTCCGCTGAGTGGCAACGACTGGCTCGCATTGGCGGCCGGCCTCGGTTTCAGTCTGAACAATCTCGCTACCCGCGCCGCCGACCGGGTGCCGCTGGCCAGCAAGACCTTAGCGCCTTTCGTCGGTAGCGCTCTGATTGCCGCCGTGCTCTGCCCATTGCTGGGCGATTACCCGCCGCCGCTGAGCCTCACGCTGAGCTGGCAGATCGGGTTGATGGCCCTCGGCTGGCTGTTGAGCATGGCTGCGGTGCAGTACGGCGTCAGCCATATCGAAGCCGGCCGTGCGGCAGTGCTGGTCGTCTTCGAGCTGGTGGCTGCGGTGCTCTCCTCCGCCTGGTTCGGTAGCCAGGCCATCACCTCACATGAATGGCTAGGCGCGGCGCTTGTGACCTTTGCCGCACTGATCGCCAGCTGGCCGGAACGCCCGGCCCTGACCGTTATTCGGAGCCCTTCGCTATGAACAGCGTGCACATGGATCAACTCAGTTGGGTCGAATACGAACGCCGCGTGCGCGATGGCGCTGTGCTCTTCCTGCCCTGCGGTGCCACCGAACAGCACGGGCCGCATCTGCCGCTAGGCACCGACGCGCTGCTCGCCAGCGCCATCTGCGCCGATGTGGCGCAACGCGTCGGCGGGCTGGTCGCACCCGCCCTGTCTTATGGCTACAAATCACAGCCCAAGTGTGGCGGCGGTCAGCACTTTTGCGGGACCACCAGCCTGGATGGCGCCACGCTGAGCGCACTGGTCCGCGACGCTGTGCGTGAATTTCACCGGCACGGCGTCAGGCGACTGGTGTTGGTGGTCGGGCATTACGAGAACCAGTGGTTCGTCGGCGAAGGCATCCAGTTGGCGCTACGCGAACTGGGCCCGGATGCCGGTCTCGAGGTCATGCGCCTGGAGCATTGGGACTTCTGCCGTGAGCAGACCTTGGCTGACGTGTTCCCAGACGGCTTTCCAGGCTTTGCCCTTGAGCACGCGGCCGTCATCGAAACCTCACTGATGCTGCATTACTACCCCAACCTGGTGGCGCTGGAGCGTATCCCGGAGGAAGCCCCCGCAGATTTTCCACCGTACGACATGTATCCGCCCCGCACTGAATGGGTGCCACCTTCAGGCGTGCTGTCTTCGGCCAAGGGGTCGACAGCGGACAAGGGACTGCGCATGGCCGACGACATCGTCAGCGGTATCGCTGCGGCGGTCTGCCATGAGTTCGACCTGGGGAACCTGCAGTGAACCTCGCACTGGCGCATACCGCGCTGCTGGTGATCGACATGCAGCGCGACTTCTGCGCGCCGGGCGGCTATGCCGATCAGGCTGGGCTGGACATCGAGCGCCTGCGTGCGCCCATCGAACCTATCCGCCAGCTGCTGGTGGCGGCGCGACGATGCGGGTTGTTGGTCGTGCACACCCGCGAAGGCCATCGCGCCGACCTCAGCGACCTCCCCAACACCAAGCGCCGGCGTGCCGAGGCCAGCGGCGCGCCAATCGGCAGTCCCGGTCCGTTGGGCCGTCTTCTGGTGCGAGGCGAACCTGGCAACGCGCTGATCGAGGAGCTCATGCCCGAACCGGGCGAGCCGGTGATCGACAAGCCCGGCTATAGCGCCTTCGCTCATACCGACCTGCAACTGTTGCTGCAAAACCGCGGGATCGGTCAGTTGATCCTGACTGGTGTAACCACCGAGGTCTGCGTTTCCTCAACGTTGCGCCAGGCGGTGGATCTCGGCTACTCGTGCCTCACGGTCGCTGACGCTTGCGGCTCTGCCTACCCGGCGCTGCATGCCGCGGCACTGTCGATGATCGGCGTCGAGGGCGGACTGTTCGGCGAAGTCATCACCAGCGATACGCTGATCTCCTTGCTGGAGATGCCCGCATGACCGACGTGCTCAAGCTCTGGCCCCTGCTGACCGCCACCCATCGCTACGACAAATCGATTTCCACCCGCAATCGTGGCCACGGCACCCTGATCGAGGCGCCAATCCTGGCGTTCCTGATCGAGACCCGGCAGGGCCGCATCCTCTTCGATGTTGGCTGCGACTACGCCAAGATCAACAACCCGGCACTCAAAACGCGCTGGTTCGATCCGCTGGAGTTCCCGATGGGGCCACCGGACATGCATGACGACCAGCGCCTGCCAGCCCACCTGTCCCGGCACGGCCTGACGCCGGCCGACATCGACCTGGTGTTTCTCAGTCACTTGCATTTCGACCACGCCGGCGGGCTTTGCGAGCTGTGCGGCTGCGACGTGCATGTGCACGAGGCCGAGCTGGCGGCCGCTCTCGCCGAGGCCGACGATGCCTACTTCGCCGACGATTTCACTGGCCCCTTCGTTGACCAGAACCGCTGGAGTCTCCAGCGCGAGGAATACCAGCTGGTGCCCGGCGTGCATGCAATCAACACACCCGGCCACACCGCTGGGCACATGTCACTGCTGATCGAACTGCCGCACGGCAAGCCCGTCATCCTGACGGGAGACGCGGCGGACCTGGAAGAAAACCTCACCGATGAAATAGCGCCCGGTCTCTGCTGGCAGGACCGCGAAGACATGGCGCTGGACAGCATTCGCAAGCTCAAGGGATTGGCCGCCGAAACCGAAGCCGAGTTGTGGCCGAACCACGACATGGCCTTCTGGCGAACCCTCAAACGATTCCCGGAGTACCACGCATGAACAGCGTTCCCGAGACCTACCTGGGCGTATGGCGCCGTCGCCTGTTGACCACCACCGACGGATGCCGCGACGAAACCAGCGATGTTTACTGGCTGCAGACGGCCCATTTGCACGCCGACGTGCGCATTCCCCATCCCCCAACCACCGCTGCCTCGCTTGCCACGTGCACGCATGCACAACAGCTGGCCCTGTGCGAACAGGCTGGCTTTGCCGGCTTGACCATGGTGGATGGCGACACTTGCCAATGGCATCGGCTGATCGACTACCAGCCGCCCAGCGGCTCACCCGACATCGGCCGCATGCGCTTCGAGGGACCCGATCGGTTGCTCGAAGATGGCCTGGACGGCCGCTATCACGAAGTCTGGCAGCGTGTGCCCGAATCCAGCGGCACCAACTGGGGACTGTGGCTGCGGTCAGCCGATGAACCGAAGCGCCAGGCCTGCCTGCTGGTCGCCGGAGATTACTTCATGTTCGTTGCCGACAGACCTGCGCCGTTGGACCCCGAAGGTGGGCAACTACGCGACCAACTTGCCCGCGCCGCTCCGGCAAAACGCCTCGAGCTGCTGGCCTGTGAAATATCCTTCGGCCGCCAACGCAACGGCGCAACACCCTGGATGATCAGCCACTCGACCCTGCCAGGGCGTGTCGGCGACAACCTGCTGCCGAGCTACTGGAATTTCAGCCAACCCGCCGGTATTCCCGAAGGGGACCTGGCCCGCATTGGCCAATTCCCGCCGACCCTCGGCTGGGTCAGCGTGGCCAATCCGATTTCAGCTCTCGTTCAGGAGGTAATCGCATGACGGCGCATGTGTCCCTTAGCGCGAACACGAACCTGGAGCCGCGCGTGGCGGTCGCAGCGCAGCCGGTCAGCGCAGAACCCGCGCCCGTTGCCAAAACGCGCCGCGCCCGCTGGTGGCGCATTCGTGGCGATCTGCCGAAAACCACTGTTTGGACACTGGCCGCAGCGGGCCTGATTTCACCGTTCATTCTCTGGTGGGCCTATACGGCGCTAGGGCTGGCAGACCCGATGTTCATGCCCAGCCCCGGCGCCGTGCTGCAGCGATTAGGCCGCTGGTGGGCCAGCGAAGGCCTGCTCACCGACATAGGCATCAGCGTCTGGCGGGTCATGGCCGGGTTCGGCGCATCGGCTTTACTGGCGCTGCCGCTGGGGCTGTATATTGGCACCTACCGCCCGGTGCAGGCTTTTCTCGAACCTCTGACCGACTTCATCCGCTACATGCCGGCGGTGGCCTTCATACCGCTGGTGATGCTGTGGGTGGGCATCGACGAAGGCTCGAAGGTGCTGATCATCTTTATCGGTACCTTCTTCCAGATGGTGTTGATGGTCGCCGAAGACGTCCGCCGCGTGCCGATGACCCAGATCGAGGCCGCCCAGACCATGGGCGCCAACCGCAGCGAGATCGTCAAGCTGGTGATCTTGCCGTCCGCGCGCCCGGCTATCCTCGACACCTTGCGCATCACCTGCGGCTGGGCCTGGACTTACTTGGTGGTTGCCGAGCTGGTCGCCGCCAATTCGGGCCTCGGCTACGCCATTCTCAAGGCTCAGCGCTACATGCACACCGACAAGATTTTCGCCGGCATCCTGCTGATCGGGCTGATCGGCTTGCTCACCGACCAGGCCTTCCGCTGGCTTTCCCGCCGCGCCTTCCCGTGGAGAACACAAGCATGACCGACGCCAAGATCCGTATTCAGCAGGTAGGCAAAACCTTTATCAGCGACACGCGCGAGGTCGAGGCGCTGCAATCGGTCAGCCTGGATGTGCGCCCAAACGAATTCATCACCTTCGTCGGCGCCTCGGGCTGTGGCAAATCCACCCTGCTGCGCATCATTGCCGGCCTGGAAACCCTGAGTCGCGGTGAAATCCTGCTCGATGGCAACCCCGTGGACGGCCCCGGCGTCGACCGCGCGATGGTCTTTCAACACTACAGCCTCTACCCATGGCTTACCGTCATGAAAAACATCAAGTTCTGCCGCCAACTCAAAGTGATTTCTGACACCGTGCGCGGCGATGGTGACGTTGAAACCGCTAGCGGGCGAGCCGACGCCCTGCTCAGCCTCATGGGCCTGACGAACTTTGCCGAGGCCTTTCCAAGCCAGCTGTCCGGCGGTATGCAGCAGCGCGTGGCCATCGCCCGCGCGTTGATGCCCAAGCCAGCGACATTGCTGATGGACGAACCCTTCGGCGCGCTGGACGCCCAGACGCGTGAGGTGATGCACGACCTGATCCGTCACGTGCACAAGCTCGAGAAAACCACGATTCTGTTCGTCACCCACGATGTTGAAGAAGCCATCTACCTCGGCAGTCGTGTGGTGCTGATGGCGCCACGTCCAGGGCGCATCGATTCGATTTACGATGTGCCGCTGCCGGCGCAGCGCGACCAGGACATGAAGTTGTCGCCTGAATTTACCGCGTTGAAACGCGAGATCCTGACGCGCATCAGGGAGACGTCAGGCATGCAGACCGATCTCGATCAATTGGCCAAACTCACGGCCATTGCCGGGTAATCCATCGAATGGCCGCGCGAGCTCCCCACCTGCGCGGCCCGTTTGACCTGATGCTTAACGCGGCATCCGAGAATGGACGCCACTGGCCAGGAGCGTTCATCAAGCGTCTACATAAGCTGAGATGAGCCTGAGCTCTTAGCACAAACATCAAGAACCAGACTTCGAAGCCATCGATGAGCCGGATCCGCACTGAATCGGGGATGCCAAAGCAATGAAACGGTGAACTCCGCTGTATGGAACGGAAGCGCAAAGCTATACATGCCCTCGCGCAAACTCGCGGTATGGCGCTCGGGAACGCTGGCGATCAAGTCTGAGCCCCTGGCCAGCCCGAGCGCGGTCGAAAAGCCAGCGACGATGGTAACTACCTTTCGCTGCAATCCGAGTGGCAGCAGCGCCTCATCTAGTGGTCCTTTTTCTAACCCTTCCCGTGATACGGAGATATGCATGGCCGCCGCATATTGTTCCGGGGTGATTGCGCCGCGGCTCAGTGGATGCCCGGTGCGTACCACGCCAATGTAATTATCCCTGAACAACGCCTGCCCTCTCAGCTCGGGAGCAGACGCCAGATCGATGACACCGGTTTCCAGATCCACTACGCCATCGCGTAATGGCTTACTGTCTTTGTCTGGCTTCTGCATAAAGAAAAGCCGAACTCCAGGGGCCAGCTGCCCTATACGCGCGATAAGTGCCGGGCCAAAATTCTCAGCAAAACCCTCGCTGGTTCTGATCGCGAACGTTCGCTCGAGTTTTTTCAGGTCAAGAAGCTCGGCTGGGCGCAAAACTGCCTGTGCATCGCGCACAAGCTGACTGACGCGTTCTCGAAGTTCGATTGCTCTGGGAGTAGGAACGAGCCCCCGTCCCGCCCTGACCAAAAGCGGATCTCCCGTGGTTTCTCTAAGCCGCGCAAGTGCCCGGCTCATCGCCGAGGGGCTGAGCTGCAGGCGTTTGGCTGCACGCGCGACACTGCCCTCAGCCAGTACGGCGTCGAGGGTAATGAGCAGGTTAAGGTCCGGATTCGACATGGTCTGATGGTAGCTCAACTTGTCTGTTACATAGCGTCAGGCGCAACAATAAGGTGCAAATGCTGCGTCTTCCGCCATGTCTGCATGCTGCATACAGTTCTCTCCATCGGCACATTCGTACCGAAGTGGATGAGGAGATTAATGTATGAATTCGTTGAGCAGATTTGGTGAACGTGTCCAGGCAATCTGGGGACCGCTCAGTTCTGAAGTAGTCGCAGGCTGCCAGCAGCAGCTAGATGAGCTTTTGAAGACGCCAGTCACCGAGCCATGGCTGGCTGACCTACGCCGGCAGGCATTGGCTCAACAAGAAATGTACCGAGACTCAGAAAACGGATTCGTGTTGCTGGCGCACACCGAGCCTGAAGGGCTCTACCGACCGCCTCATGATCATGGTCGGGGCTGGGTCATTTACGCCGTGCAGCGCGGCGAAATAGAAATGGGCACCTATGCCAAGGTTCAGGGCCCTGATGGCCGGGTAAAACTGGTAAAGCGCGGTTCCACACGGGTTCGCGCCGGTCAAACACAGGTCTACCTGCCAGGCGACATTCACGATACGCACTGCATTTTCGGGCCTGCTTTGCTCTTTCGCTTCACCGAGCGCGATTTGAAGAAGGAGGACAACGTAGCCCGCACGCTTACCCGGTATATCGAGCAGGACGGTGATTGGGTCCCGGCGAGCCGATGCGCTCCCGAGTGGTTGAAGCCATGAAGCATGGCTCAGCTCCAATAACCGGCTGCCTCAGCACACAACCTGAACCGGCAGCCGCATCGGAGCATGCTGTGGACGCGCTGTCAGTGCGCGCACAACAGAGGCGCCGGGCTGCTATTGGCTCAGTGCTGGCGGCCATGGCGCTGGTGGTGCTCAACACGGCAATAGCCAACATGGCGTTGCCAACAATCGCCCAATCGCTGCACGTGTCTCCCGCGTTGTCCATCTGGATCATCACGGCCAACCAGGCGGCGCTCCTGATGGCTTTGCTTCCCTGCGCAGCGCTGGGTGAAAGCTTTGGCTACCGCCGAGTATTCAGGTGGGGAGTGGCGCTCTTTCTGGCTGCCACTCTGATGTGCGCACTGGCCCCGACGCTGTATTGGCTTATTGCTGCGCGGTTGCTGCAGGGGCTTGGAGGCGCGGCAGTTATGGCTCTCGCCATTGCACTGCTTCGCCAAGTGTTGCCGAGCCAGCAACTGGGCGCCGCTATAGGTTGGAATGCACTTGCGGTTGCCCTGTCATCAGCGGCAGGCCCCGCAATAGGGGCAGCGATTCTGAGCGTGGCAGACTGGCCATGGTTGTTTGCTGTGCTGCTCCCCTTCGGGCTCTGGGTGTTGCTAGCGGCCCGCGCGCTACCCGCTGTGGACGGCACTGCGCGTAAAGCTGATCTGTTGAGCATTGCATTGAATGCTGGGACCTTTGCATCGCTCGTCATAGCCGCTGGAGTCATCTCTGAGCACACATCACTGGCGGCAGCTTTACTGGCCATCTCTGCAATCCAACTGATGCTATTGGTTAACCGGGAAAGGCAGAAGGAGGCGCCACTGATTCCGCTTGATCTGCTCAGCTCCAACTCATTCCGTATTTCAGTTATTGCCTCGGTGCTCTGCTTTGCTGGACAGACCGCAGGCTTGGTGGCGCTGCCCTTTTACCTGCAGCACAGCCTTGGGCAAGAGGTGCTGATGACCGGTCTCTACATGGTTCCATGGCCTTTAACCGTCGCTCTAATAGCTCCGCTAGCTGGTCGTCTTTCAAATCGATGGTCGACTGCCTGGTTCTGTTCGGTAGGTGGCATATGTCTTTCAACAGGATTAGCTGGAGCTGCGCTTTGGCCGCTGCAGGAAAGCCTCATGATGCTTGTGCCACTGACTATGCTCTGCGGTCTCGGCTTCGGCCTCTTTAACGTGGCCAATAACCGCAACATGTTCCTCGCGGCGCCTATAAGCCGAAGTGGTGCGGCTGGGGGTATGCAGGGTACTGCTCGCTTGCTCGGGCAAACTGCTGGCGCAGTCATCATGACTCTGCTCTTTAACCTATTCCCCGCCGACTCCACGCCTCAGCTTGCCCTTGGCGTGGGAGCTTTATTGAACTTGTTCGCTGCCCTGATCAGCGCATTGCAAGGTAGACAGGCGTACAGCTACAAATCATGACGTTGAATCAATCATGACGAATATGACCGGCAGCTTTTGGCCGACAGTTGCCCGTCGTAATCGGCTGCAATCGGCAATCGGCCAGGAGCTGGCTTAGCGTCACTCGACCGATCTGGATCATCAAGATTGCAGCAGTTCGCCCATCGCTGAGAACACTTGCGCCATGGCGTCGGGGTTGCGCCCCGGTCCGCCAGCGCAATGTCCCCAGTCCGACTGCAGCACCCGCAGCTCGGCGTTGGGCATCAACGAGGCTTCATGGCGAGCGTCTTCAACGGTGAAATAGAGATCGCTACTGCTGGGCATGATGATCGCCCGAGCAGAAAGGTGGGACAGCGCCTCGTCCAGACCGCCAAAACCGGGCAACGCGGACGGATCGGCTGACTGCCAGGTATCGAGCACGCAAAGCAGATCGTTGGCGTCCTGCTCCAGGTGGTCCTGTTCCCAATAGTCGAGCAAGGCATCGAGACTGGTGAAACCCAGCTCACGCCATTGCTCGGCGCGAAAGAACGCCTGCGAGTAAGCCCAACCGGCATAGGCGCGGCCGAAGGCTCGCAAGCCGCGCTCGGGCGCCTCGATATAACGCCCACCCTGCCACGCCGAATCGGCCTGCAGAGCTGCCTTCACACCCTCGAGGAAGACGAAGTTGTGCGGCCAGCAGCGCGCTGTGCAGCAAAACGGCAGGATGCGTTGCACCTTTTCAGGTAACAGCAATGCCCAGTAAAGCGCCTGCATTCCGCCCATGGACCAGCCAGTGACCAAGTGCAATTGCCATGCTGGGCCAAACAGCTGGTCGAGCAACATGCGTTGCGCACGCACGTTGTCCGCCAGCGTGATGTGCGGAAAATCCGCGCCGCCCTGCCCTGCGGTGGCATTGCTCGGAGAGCTGGACCAGCCGGCACCGAACAGATTGGTCAACACCACACAGTAGTCACCACTGGCCAGGGGGCTGCCTGCACCAAGCAGGGGCAGACTGCCCCAATGCGATCCACCGTAGTAGCTGGGAATCAGCACGATGTTGTCTCGCTGTGCATTCGGCGAGCCGACGATCTGATAGCAGAGCCGCGCTTTCTGCAAAGTCTGGCCGCTTTCAAGCGCTAGATTGCCCAATTCGATGAATCTCTTTTCCCTTTCTATCTCAATCACTTGCAGTTCCTCTGAGCAGCATTGGCGGGTGTCCCGGCAGGTCTTGCAGCAGCTTTTCTATACACGCTGGCATGTATATTGGATGAAGGATTCGTGCCACAGCGCGTAACGCTGGCCCGAATTCAGCAAGGGATTTCCCACCATGACGACCTTTCCGCTTTCCCAGATCGACGAACTCAAACAGAGCCTGCAGGACAAAGGCGTCAAGTACGCCATGGCCAGCTACGTGGACATGCACGGCGTGATCAAAGGCAAATTCGTGCCACTGGCGCATCTCGGCCAGATGCTGCGTGGCTCGGAGCTGTATACCGGGGCGGCGCTGGACGGCGTCCCGCAGCAGATCAGCGACAACGAAGTCGCCGCCATGCCGGACCCGGCCAGCGCCACCCAGTGCAGCTGGAACCGCAGCCTGGCCTGGTTCGCGAGTGATCTGTACCTGGACGGCAAGCCGTTCGACGCCTGCTCGCGCGGCATTCTCAAGCGCCAGACAGAGGCTGCAGCCGAGATGGGCTACAGCTTCAATCTGGGCATCGAGACCGAATTCTTCCTCTACAAGGACACACCGGACGGCGGCTTCGCCCCGCTCAGTGATCGCGATACCGCAGCCAAGCCCTGCTACGACCCGCGCCTGCTGATGGACAACCTGCCGGTGATCGACGAACTGGTGGAGGCCATGAACGAGATGGGCTGGGGCGTCTACTCCTTCGACCACGAGGACGCCAACGGCCAGTTCGAAACCGACTTCAAGTACTCGGACGCGTTGACCATGGCCGACCGCTTCGTGTTCTTCCGCATGATGGCCAATGAGATCGCCCGCAAGCATGGCGGTTTCGCCACCTTCATGCCCAAGCCCTCGGCGCAGCGCACCGGTAGCGGCGCGCACTACAACATGTCGCTGGCGGATCTGGCGTCGGGCAAGAATCTCTTTGAGGTGGACGGTGAGGACCCGCACGGCTGTGGTGTCACCCCGCTCGCCTACCACTTCATCGCTGGCGTCCTGAAACACGCCAAGGCCATTTGCGCAGTGATCGCGCCCACCGTGAACAGCTACAAGCGGCTGATTCGCAAAGGTGCCATGTCCGGCTCGACCTGGGCACCGGTGTTCGTCTGCTACGGCAACAACAACCGCACCAACATGCTGCGTATTCCATCCCAGGGCGCGCGCGTGGAATGTCGCGCCGCCGATATTGGCTGCAACCCTTATCTCGGCGCCGCGATGATCCTTGCTGCTGGTCTCGAAGGGGTACGTGAAAAGCTTGAGCCGGGCCAACCGCACCGCGAGAACATGTACGACTACAGCGAAAAGGACGTCGCGGACATGGGCATCGAGACCCTACCGCGCACGCTGTCCGAAGCCATCGACGCCTTCGAGGCCGACCCGCTGTCACGCCAGGTGTTCGGCGACGCCATGTACCAGGCCTTCGTCGACTACAAGCGCGACGAATGGAATGCCTACCACACCCATGTTTCCGACTGGGAAATCCAGCGCTACCTGAAATTCTTCTGACTCGATGAAAAGGAGATTCACCATGCAAGCCAATACGTTCAAGCGGGCACTCTGTGCCGGCGCCGTGATCTTTGCAGCCCTTTCGCCTTTTGCCGCGCAGGCCGAGGAAAAGAAAACCTTCGACATCGCCTGGACGATCTACGCCGGCTGGATGCCATGGCAGTACGCCGACGAGTCGGGAATCATGAAGAAATGGGCTGACAAATACGGGATCGAGGTGAACATCACCCAGATCAACGACTACGTCGAATCGATCAACCAGTACACCGCCGGCCAGTTCGACGGCGTAGTCGCCACCAGCATGGATGCGCTCTCGATCCCGGCTGCCGGCGGCGTAGACACCACGGCCCTGATCGTCGGTGACTACTCCAACGGCAACGACGGCTTGGTGATGAAGGACAGTGCTGATCTGAAATCGCTCGAAGGCCAGCAGATTCATCTGGTCGAGCTGTCGGTCTCGCATTACCTGCTGGCCCAGGCACTGGACAGCGTCGGCATGAGCGAGCGCGACGTGCAGGTGGTGAATACCTCGGATGCGGATCTGGTCGCGGCGTTCAGCACCGACGACGTGCGCAACGTCGTCACCTGGAACCCGCTACTGAATGAAGTCGCTGCCATGCCCGGCGCGCACAAGGCCTTCGATTCCAGCCAGATCCCGGGCCATATCAAGGACCTGACCATCGTCAACAGCGAAACCCTGGCGGACAACCCGAACTTCGGCAAAGCGCTGGTAGGCGCCTGGTATGAGGTGATGGGTATCCTCGAAAGCGACACCGAGGAAGGTGCCAAGGCACGAGCAGCCCTGGGGCAAGCATCGGGCACCGATCAAGCCGGTTACGAAAGCCAGCTCAAGGGCATGAAGATGTTCTGGAAGCCGGCCGATTCGCTGGCCTTCATCGAAAGCGACGAGGCCTACCAAGCCATGGACAGCGTTCGCCAGTTCTCCTTCGATCACGGCTTGCTCGGCGACGGCGCCGACTCGGTAGATTTCGTCGGCATCGCCATGCCGGGCGACAAGTTGCTCGGCTCCGATGCCAACGTCAAACTGCGCTTCGATACCACCTACATGCAGATGGCGGCAGACGGGAAGTTGTAAAAGTGCCGGCTGCCAGCTTCTACCTGAAGCTGGCAGCTCGCGTTCGCTCTCCCCACTCTCAACGATCAAGCTCATGCGCCGTACCAAAGAAGACGCCGAACAAACCCGCCTGAAGATCATCGCCGCCGCGCTAGAGCTGTTCAGCAAAAACGGCTATTCCAACACGACCCTGGCGATGATCGCCGATGAAGCAGGCTTCAGCCGCGGACCGATCTATTGGCACTTCAAGAACAAGGATGAGTTGTACCAGGCGGTTCTGGGCTTTTCCCAGCAGCCGTTTGAAAAACTGATTACCCAGAGCCAGAGCATGGCCGAGCGGCCGCTGGAGGCTCTCGAGCATTTCGTCAGCGAATGGTTTCGCCTGTTGCTGGAGGATCGCTGGCACCGGCAGTCATTCGAGATCTTGTTGAACAAGACCGAATTCACCGAGCAGATGGCCGATACCCTCGCGCGTGAGCGCAAACTGACACGCGACATCGTTACGCTGCTGGAAACGCTCATCGAAGCCGCAAGCCCAAGCAGCGACCCTGGCACAGCCAAGCCACACAGCCGCGCGCTATTTGTCTATGCAAGCCTTATGGGCATTACCCACAGCTGGCTGTTCTCGCCTGAACTATACAACCTCAAGTCGCAACAGACGTTCTTCACCAAGCAGCTGCTCGCCGGCTGCCGCCCGCCAGAACCGGCATAGTCCCATTCGCACCTGCTCGCCACCTCGTTATTTCCAAACAATACAAAGCAGAATGCTGGCCAATCGGGCCCGGACATCAGGGCCTTCGTTTAATGCCGCGTTGTGCTGGAGGTATTAATTCTCCGCCCATGCCGGATCGTCTTTCCGGTGGATACACAACTGCAAACCTGACGCATAGAACTCAGGCTCCTGTAGCGGAGGGATACTGACATGCAAACAAAAAGAACAATCCTGGCGGCCGCCATTTCACTGCTGATCGCCAACCACGCCTATGCCGCAAGCGAGTCGATTCAGGACCAGACGGGTACTGATAACGTCGCCGATGTCGTTCAGCAAGGCGATTCCAGCAGCGTCACCCAGCGTCAGAACGGCACGGCCAACGTTGTCTTCACCGAGCAACGCGGTGTCGGACTGACGACCGAGAGCGATCAGGTCGGCAGCGGCAATATCTCTGTTACCGATCAGAGTGGTTCCAACGGCAGCGTGGCGATCAGACAAGACGGTCAATACAACCTGGCGACCATCCTTCAATCTTCGGTGGGCGTAGGCCAGTCGGCCGCCATTTCACAGGCAGGGATCAGCAACCTTGCATACATCGAACAGCTGGACGGCGCCGGGAACGCCGCAACGATTAGTCAGAGCGGACAGCGCAATGCCACCGAGGTTTTCCAGGTCGGGCGCCTGAGCAAACGCTACACCGGCGTCCAGAACGGTGACGGCAATACCGCCTACATCGAACAGTCCGGCAGTGCCTCTGCCGATACCGAGCAGACCGGCACAGCCAACGTCATCAAACTCACTCAGGACGGTTTCCCTTATGGCGCCTATGCGTCCATTAGCCAGAACGGCACCGGGAACGAGGCGACGCTCGACCAGCGCTCAGGCGGCCGTTATTCCTCAGGGGATGTGGCGTTGGTTCAGATCGGCACGGACAACGTCGCAGATGTGGTGGAATCCGGTGGCTTCTCTTCGTTTTCCTTTACGCAGGACGGCGACGGCAACGTGCTGACTGCGGAGCAAGGCGGACGCTCGACGTCAGTCGTTGGGCGCTCCACAGGTAATTCCAACCGGGTCGATATCGAGCAGGATTTCGACGGCAGCAGCCTTGTCATTGACCAGAACGGAACGGCCAACGAGATAGACGTGGTTCAGATGGGCTACTACAGCAGCGGCACCATTGAGCAGATTGGCACGGAGAATTACGCGTCGCTGGTGCAGACAGGTGCATGGGATAACGTGCAGCAATACGACGCGACCATCATGCAGAACGGTACAGGCAATTCGGCGTTCGTTACGCAGGGGCCGTAACACCCTACTGCCAGCTGCAGCTTCGCCCTCTTGCAGCAGCATACGTGCAGTGGCAGGCCATTCAGAACGTGGCCTGCCCTGTCAGTCAGCCGCCAAGGCCTGGCGCACGACTCGCTCGAGGTCACTGAAGAAAAATGGCTTTTGCAGCGTCGGAATGTGCGCGTAGCGCGGGTCCATGCCGACCGAGCCATAGCCGGTTGCGAACACCAACGGGATGTGGCGGTCGATCAAGCGATCCGCAATCGGAAAGCTATTGACCCCGTCCAGGTTGACGTCCAGCACTGCCAGATCGAAATCACCGCTCTCGGCTGCCTGCATGCCTTCCGCAAAACGTGGCACCAGTTCCACATGTTCGCAGCCGATGTCCTGCAGCATGTCTTCCAGCAGCATGCCGATCAGCGCTTCATCCTCGACGACCAGTACCTTCGAACACCGACCACTCATTGCAACGGCACCTCTATATCGCAAACAACGCCGCCGGCGAGGTAGGCCAAACGTACCTCGGCGTCCAGCTCACCACCCAACCCGCGTTCAAGCAACCTCGACCCGAACCCTTTGCGTACGGGTGGGGTAACCACCGGGCCACCGACCTCCTCCCAGTGCAACCGGAGAGTGGGTGCCTGCTCCGACAGTGACACCTCCCAGGCGATGCGCACCTGGCCTGAGTCGCTGGACAACGCGCCATATTTGGCCGCGTTGGTGCACAGTTCATGCAGTGCCATAGCCAGCGCCAACGCCTGCTTGGGCCGCAACCGCTGCGCCGGCCCCTCGCTGACGAAACGTTGCTGGCCATCGACCCGGAACGGCGCGAAGGCCTGCTCGATAACATCACGCAGGTCAGCGGCTTGCCAGTTCTCCCGCGACAGCACGTCGTGCGCCTTGGATAGCGCGATCAAGCGCCCTTCAAACCACTGATAGCTTTGGTTGCTGGCATCGCGGCGAAAGCTCTGCGCAGCAATCGACTGGACCGTCGCGAGTGTGTTCTTGACCCGATGATTAAGCTCATTGAGCAACAATTGGCGATGATCGTCGGCGACCTTTCGCTCGCTGATGTCGACCAGCATGTTGACCGCGCCAATCAGCTCGCCGGCGCTATTACGCAGCGGAGCGGGATACGCGAGAAACGGCACACGGGTTCCGTCCGGGCGCTCAGCCAACGCCTCGGCACCCTGGATGGCGCTGTTTTCGCTCACTGCCACGGCCATCGGGCAGTCCTCGTGACGCATCGGTGTGCCGTCTGGCCAGTACAACCGCCAGGATACGCACCACTCATCGCTACCAATGATCGGCACACGCCCGGTCAGCTCGACACAAGCCTGGTTGAAGTAGGTGACTTTGCCATTCGCATCGGTGGTGTAAACGGCCGAAGGCAAGGCCTCCAGAAGGTCGCGCAAGCGCTGTTCGGCCTCGCGATTGGCTGCCTCCAGTTGCTTACGTTCGGTAATGTCGCGAGTGATTGCCAGTTGTACGAAACCACCCCCTGATCCGCTTCTGTCATTTGGCAGCGTCATGGGCACTGCATGGGTTTCCATGTGCCGCCGGTTCCCGGCGAAATTGATGATGTCGAATTCCCAACTGAGTTTTTCGCCATCGCAAACCCGGAGGTGCTGCTCCTGCCATGAGCCTCGATGCTCAGGCGCGATCAGCTCAAAAACGCAGGCACCCTCCACGTCCTCCGGCGCGTTCGCTGCCAGCATTTGCAGGCCAGCCGGGTTCATTTGTACCAGCGTCCCGTCGCGATCAACCACCTTCACGCATTCGGGCGTGTGGTTCACCATCGCGCTCAACCAGTCGACATTACGCCGCCGATCAGCGCTTGACTGCCGCGCAGGCGTAATAGCCTGAAAGCACACAACTGCGCCGCTGATCTGTCCGGTGTCGTTGCGCAGCGCTTCGATATTGGCCAACACAGCGGCTGAAATGCCATCGGGCCGCTCGATCAGCAGCACGACGTCCTGAGCGGAGCGACCGGTGCGAATCGTGTAAGCCAGCGGGGTATCGGCAAGCGGCATCAGCTCGCCATCGTTTCGCACCATCCGCAGGCGTCCGTGACTGGCTAGCACCCCGCCGCACAGCTGATCGGCCATCCGGTTGTAGCGCTGCACAGCGCCGTTGGCGTCGAGCACGCACACGCCCATGGGCATGACGTCGAGTACGGGATCATCGAACGGCAGCGAATCCGCAAGAGAATCGGTTGCAGGGTTCGTGCCGGGGATATTTGCAATCTGCATTAGCACCTTTCACGGCCGGTCGATGGGTGTCCCGCTAGCAGTTTACTGAGCCAAGCGAGGCGGCGAGCTTCAGCAGCCCGCCGCATTCGCTGCAAGCATAGCCTGTGCATTTATGCAGACAAGCTATGCATCGAGCCGCATTGATGTTGACAAATATGCACTCTAGGATCAGGACAGCTCCATCGACTTGCCTATCCGAATAACAACAATCGCTAGGACACGCCATGACCCAGTCAAGTGCCATCCCCACAGTCAAACTCCTGATCGGCGATGAGCTGATGGAGTCGTCCACCAGCGAGTGGCGCGACATCATCAATCCGGCGACTCAGGAGGTCCTGGCCCGCGTGCCTTTCGCGACCGAAGCGGAAATGAATGCCGCCGTTGCCAGTGCCAAGGAAGCTTTCAAGACCTGGCGCAAGACGCCTATCGGCGCACGCTCGCGAATCTTCCTCAAGTACCAGCAGCTGATCCGCGAAAACATGAAGGAGCTGGCCGCGATCCTCACGGCGGAACAGGGCAAGACGCTGCCCGATGCCGAGGGCGACGTGTTCCGCGGGCTGGAAGTCGTCGAGCACGCCGCCGGGATCGGCAATCTGCAGCTGGGCGAGCTGGCCAACAACGTCGCCACGGGCGTCGACACCTATACCCTGCTGCAACCGCTGGGTGTCTGCGCCGGCATCACACCTTTCAACTTCCCGGCGATGATCCCGCTGTGGATGTTCCCGATGGCCATCGCCACGGGTAATACCTTCGTCCTCAAGCCATCCGAGCAGGACCCGATGGTGACCATGCGTCTCGCCGAACTGGCGATGGAAGCGGGCGTACCGCCGGGCGTGCTCAACGTCATCCATGGCGGCGCCGATGCGGTGAACCTGATCTGCGACCACCCGGATATCAAGGCCGTCTCCTTCGTCGGCTCGACAAAAGTCGGCACACACGTCTACAACCGCGCCAGCCAGGCCGGCAAGCGCGTGCAGTGCATGATGGGCGCGAAGAACCACGGAATCATCCTGCCGGATGCCCACAAGGAGCAGACCCTCAACAACCTCACGGGCGCTGCGTTCGGCGCGGCCGGTCAGCGCTGCATGGCGCTGTCGGTGCTGATCCTCGTGGGCGAGGCGCAAAGTTGGCTACCGGATTTAATCGCCAAAGCCAAGACATTGAAGATCAACGCAGGCGCCGAAAGCGGCACCGATGTTGGCCCGGTGGTCTCCTGCGCGGCGCTGGATCGCATCAGTTCACTGATAGAACGCGGTGTGTCGGAAGGCGCGGAACTGGTGCTGGACGGCCGCAACCCTCAGGTGGCCGGCTTTGAGAAAGGCAACTTCGTCGGGCCAACCATCTTCTCCGGCGTGAAGCCCGAGATGAGCATCTACCGCGAAGAAATCTTCGGGCCGGTGCTCTGCGTGATGCAGGCCGACACGCTCGATGAAGCCATCGAACTGATCAACGCCAACCCCAACGGCAACGGCACCGCCCTCTTCACCCGTTCCGGCGCGGCAGCCCGGCATTTCCAGGAAGAGATCGATGTCGGCCAGGTGGGCATCAACGTGCCGATCCCGGTGCCGGTGCCAATGTTCTCCTTCACGGGTTCGCGCGCCTCGAAACTCGGCGACCTCGGCCCGTATGGCAAGCAGGTGGTGCAGTTCTACACTCAAACCAAGACCGTCACCCAGCGCTGGTTCGACGAGAACGAAGTCGGCGGCCCGGTGAACACCACCATCAACCTCAAGTAACCGCTACGGCGCCCTGCCTACGCGCAGGGCGTCGAATCAGCCGCCAATAACAAGAAGGAAACGGCCATGCATATCGGATTTCTCGGACTCGGCAACATGGGCGGGCCCATGGCCCGCAACCTGCTCAAAGCCGGGCATGAGGTCTCTGTCTTCGATCTTTCCGCCACGGCGGTCTCCGGGCTGGTCGAAGCGGGTGCCAAAGAGGCCACATCGCCGGCTGCAATCGCCCAGGCAGGTGTCGAAACCATCATCACCATGCTGCCTGCGGCTGCTCATGTGAAGCAGGTCTACCTCGGTGAGGACGGGCTGCTCGCGCATGTACCGTCCGGCGTACTGCTGATCGACTCCTCCACCATCGACCCGATGTCCGCACGGGAAGTCGCAGCGGCCGCCGCGCAGCATGGCAACCCTATGCTCGATGCCCCGGTATCCGGCGGCACGGTCGGTGCCGCCGCCGGCACCTTGACCTTTATGGTCGGCGGCAGCGAGGCGGATTTCCAGAAAGCGCAGCCGATCCTCGCCGCAATGGGCAAGAATATCGTCCACTGTGGCGACACCGGCAACGGGCAGGTGGCCAAGGTCGCCAACAACATGCTGCTGGGCATCTCGATGATCGGCGTGGCCGAAGCCATGTCCCTGGGCGTCGCGCTGGGGATGGACGCCAAGGTTCTGGCCGGAATCATCAACTCTTCAAGTGGCAGATGCTGGGCCTCGGAAATCAACAACCCCTTCCCTGGCGTACTGGAGAACGGCCCGGCCTCGCGCGGCTACAGCGGCGGGTTTGGCACCGACCTGATGCTCAAGGATCTCGGACTGGCCAGCGAAGCGGCCAAACAAGTGCGTCAGCCGGTTATCCTCGGTGGTCTCGCGCAGCAGCTGTACCAAGCCTTCAGCATGCAAGGTCACGGTGGGCTGGACTTCTCCGCGATCATCAAACTTTACCGCCAAGAGGACTAGACATGACCCAGGCAGAAGCGCCGGTACTGATCGAGGTACGCAATCGCGTCGGCTATCTCACGCTGAACCGCCCCGCCGGGCTGAATGCCGTCACCCTGGAGATGGTGAGGATGCTGCACCGCCAGTTGCAGCAGTGGGCTGACGACCAAGACGTGGTGGCCGTGGTACTGCGCGGCGCAGGCGAGAAAGCCTTCTGCGCCGGTGGTGACATCCGCTCGCTGTACGACAGCTACAAAAGCGGCGACAGCCTGCACCGCGAGTTTTTCGAGGAGGAATACGCGCTCGACCAGTACATTCATGCATATACCAAACCCCTGATGGCGCTGATGAATGGCTTCGTACTCGGTGGCGGCATGGGCCTGGTTCAGGGCGCCTCGCTGCGGGTTATCTCCGAGCGCACGCGCATGGGCATGCCGGAAGTCGGTATCGGCTATTTCCCTGATGTCGGCGGCAGCTACTTCTTGTCGCGCCTGCCGAACAACCTTGGCATTTACATGGGCCTGACCGGCAACCATGTGAATGCTGCTGATGCGCTGTATGCCGGTCTCGCCGATTACAGCGTGCCGCACGAGCAATTCGCCGAACTCGAACGATGCCTCGACCAGCAGGACTGGTCGATGCCGCCGCTGCAGGCGCTGACCAACCTTCTGGTTTCGATGGGCTGCACCGAACTGCCGGATGCACCGTTCAAAGCATTATTCCCGGCCATCGAAAAGCATTTCGCGCATGACAGCGTCGCTGCGATTCGCCAGTCGCTTGCCGCCGAAGAGCGCCCCGAGTACCGCGACTGGGCGGCCGAGACATTGAAGGTCATCGACAGCCGCTCGCCGCTGTCAGTCAGCGTGACGCTGGAAATGCTTCGCCGGGGCCGAACGCTTTCACTGGCCGAGTGCTTCGCCATGGAGCTTCATCTTGATCGCCAGTGGTTCGACGGCGGCGACATTATCGAAGGCGTTCGCGCGCTGATCGTCGACAAGGACAAGAATCCCCGCTGGAACCCGCCTACGCTCGATGAAGTGACGTCCGAGCGCGTGGCGGCCTTCTTCGCCGGCGTCTGAGGAGCTGCACATGCAAGACATCGAACTGACCGAAGAACAACGGATGATCCGCGACATGGCGCGCGACTTCGCCCGCGCCGAAATCGCGCCCAAAGCCCAAGCCTGGGAGAAGGCAGGCTGGATTGGCGACGACACCGTGACGCAACTGGGCGACCTGGGCCTGCTGGGCATGATCGTGCCCGAGCAATGGGGCGGCACCTATATCGACTACGTCGCCTACGCCTTGGCGGTCGAGGAAATTTCCGCGGGCGACGGCGCCATTGGCGCGCTGATGAGCATTCATAGCTCGGTCGGATGCGGGCCGATTCTCAAATACGGCACGCCGGAGCAGCAGGATGAATGGCTACCGGATCTGGCGGCAGGTCGCGCCATCGGTTGCTTTGCCCTCACCGAACCTCAGGCCGGCTCCGAGGCACACAACCTGCGCACCCGCGCCGTGCTGGAAAACGGCGAGTGGGTGATCAATGGCGCCAAGCAGTTCGTCAGCAATGGCAAGCGCGCCAAGATCGCCATCGTCTTCGCCGTCACCGATCCGGATCTCGTCAAGAAAGGCCTGTCCGCGTTTCTGGTGCCCACCGACAACCCTGGTTTCGTCGTTGATCGCATGGAAAGCAAGATGGGCATACGTGCATCGGACACCTGTGGCGTGACCCTTCGCGACTGCCGCATTCCCGAGGCCAACCTGCTCGGCCCGCGCGGCAAGGGACTGGCAATCGCCCTCTCCAACCTCGAAGGCGGTCGCATCGGCATCGGCGCCCAGGCATTGGGTATCGCGCGTGCAGCATTCGAAGCGGCGCTGGGGTACGCCCGCGAACGCATCCAGTTCGACAAGCCGATCATCGAGCACCAGAGCGTGGCCAACATGCTGGCGGACATGCACACCCGGTTGAATGCCGCGCGCCTGTTGATCCTGCATGCCGCGCGCCTGCGCAGCGCCAACCTGCCCTGCCTGTCCGAGGCGTCCCAGGCCAAGCTGTTCGCCTCGGAAGTCGCCGAATACGTCTGCTCCAAAGCCATGCAAATCCACGGCGGCTACGGCTACCTGGAGGACTATCCCGTCGAGCGTTATTACCGGGATGCGCGCATCACCCAGATATATGAAGGCTCGAGCGAAATTCAGCGGCTGTTGATTGCGAGGGAGTTGAATAACTACGGGTTGTGATCAACCCCTATAAGCGTGAAGGCATCAGGTTTTGCCAGGGATCAGCTGATCCCTGAAGTTTCGCGAACGGCAATTCATGAGCCGCCTGATTGTCTTCGCTATCACCTGCTCTTGTAGGAGCCAGCTTGCTGGCGATCAAAGACCCGACTATCTGAGAAGCTGAAGAACGAAACACCCCGAGGCAGTAATCCCGAGCGAGATGGCGGCAAGCGCGACCGCTATCCAGACAACAATAAAAAGGATACGACGATGCTCAAAGGTACGATGCAGCAGACCCCGCTGATGATCAGCGGCATCCTGACCCATGCAGCCCTCGCCCACGGCGACCGCGAGATCGTCTCTCGGCTGGTGGATGAGCCCATCTGGCGGTACGACTACGCCGGGCTCGCCAAGCGCGCCGGCCAAGCCGCCAGCATGTTACGCAAGCTGGGGGTGAAGCCCGGCGACCTGGTGTCATCGCTTGCCTGGAATACCCATCGCCACTTCGAGCTGTTCTTCGCCGTGCCCGGCATTGGCGCGGTGCTGCACACGGCCAATCCACGGCTGTCGGACGAGCAGATCATCTACACCCTGAACCACGCCGGCAGTGGCGTGCTGCTGTTCGACCGCAGCTTCCTGGCCTTGGTCGAGCGTGTGCGCCCGCACCTGGAAAAAGCCCACACCTTCATCATGTTGTCCGATGCCCAGCGCACCGAACCAGGCGAGGTCGGCGCGCTGAGTTACGAAACGCTGATCGCTCAGGAACAGCCAGTCACCGACTGGCCGCAGTTCGACGAAAACGCCGGCGCGATGCTCTGCTACACCTCCGGCACCACCGGCAACCCGAAAGGCGTGGTCTACAGCCACCGCTCCGTCGTCCTGCACGCCATGGCGGCGGGCCTCACCGGCGCCTTCGGCTTCTCCGCATTCGACTGCATCATGCCCTGCTCGTCCCTCTACCACGCCACCGCCTGGGGCGTGCCCTTCACGGCCGCGATCAACGGCTGCAAGTTCGTGCTGCCGTGCGACAAGATGGACGGCGCCAGCCTGCAGGAGTTGATTCAGAACGAGGGCGTGACCTTCTCCGGCGGCGTGCCGACCATCTGGACCATGTACCTCAATCATCTAGAGCGCACGGGCGAAGACACCGGCCAGCTCAAATGCCTGGTAATCGCCGGCTCGGCCGTCCCCCGTGCGCTGGCCGAGAAGTTCGAGACGCGTTATGGCGTCAGCGTCCGCCAGCTATGGGGCATGACTGAAACCAGCCCCCTCGGCGTGGTCGCCACCCCGACGCCCAAGCTCGCGGCCATGGGCGAAGCGGCCACCAACGAAGCGATCTGGACCCGGCAGGGGCGCCTGCAATTCGGCATCGAACTGAAGATCGTCGATGAGGCGGGCAACGAACTGCCGCATGACGGCGTCACCTCCGGCGCCCTGCTAGTGCGCGGCCCTTGGACGGTCGAGCGCTATTTCCGCAGCGAAACCAGCGCACTGGACGCCGATGGCTGGTTCGACACCGGCGACATCGCCACCCTCGACCCCAATGGCTACATGCGCATCACCGACCGTAGCAAGGACGTGATCAAGTCCGGCGGTGAGTGGATCAGCTCCATCGACATCGAGAACATCGCCGTGGCCTGCCCCGGCGTACGCATCGCGGCGGTGGTCGGTGTGGCCCACGAGAAATGGGAAGAACGCCCCATCCTCATCATCGAACCCCACGACGAGGCCGACATCTGCATCGACACGGTACTCGCCTACTTGGAGCCGCAAATCGTCAAATGGTGGATGCCCGACGCCGTCATCATCGACACCGTCCCGCTGACCGCGACCGGCAAGATCGACAAGAAAACCCTGCGCGACCGCTACCGCGACCACTTGATAGAGCTGGAGGAAAACGCAGCTGACGCGGCGAGCCTTTAGCGCGGCAGAACCTGGGGGACGGGGCCGTGGCTACCGTAGTGTGGGCTTCAGCCCACCGATTTCACCCAGCCGAGCGAACGTAGCGGGCCGCGCCGTTTTGCGGATTCACCCAGTCATCTGCGGCGATCCATCTGGCGACCCCTATGGTGGGTTTCAGTCCACCTGCACGTACGGGCGCGATGGATCCCATCACCAACAGGGACGCGCCTTATGTCGACCGCCACCGCCACACCCCGCCAAGGCCCGCTGCTCGGCCTACGCGTACTGGAATTAGCCAGCATCGGCCCCGGCCCACACTGCGCGATGCTGCTCGCCGATCTCGGTGCGGAGGTCATCCGCATTGAACGGGACGGTGGAAATGGCTGGCCCAACCCCGTCGTGGATCGCGGCCGTAAACGATTGACGCTGGATATCCGCACCGACGCCGGACGCGAACGCTGCCTGGCGCTGGCCGAAGGCGCGGATGTGCTGATCGAAGGCTTTCGGCCCGGCGTGATGGAACGCTTGGGGCTCGGACCTGAGCAGGTTCACGGGCGCAACCGGCGTTTGGTTTATGGCCGCATGACCGGTTGGGGCCAGACCGGACCGCTAGCCAAGCGTGCCGGCCACGATATCAACTATCTGGCGATCACCGGCGCACTGGCTGCGATCGGAAATCGAGAAGGCCCAGCGATTCCTCCACTCAACCTGGTTGGCGACTTCGGCGGCGGCTCGCTGTATCTGGCGTTCGGGATCATGGCCGCATTGTGGGAGCGCGAAAGGTCAGGCCAGGGTCAGGTGGTCGACGCCGCGATCGTTGATGGCGTGTCCTCGATGATGAGCTTCTTCGCCGGGCTCTTGCCCAGCGGTGCCATCTCGCTTGAACGCGACCGCAATCTTCTGTCGGGCGCCGCACCGCATTACCGCTGCTACACCTGTGCCGACGGCCGCGACATCGCCATCGGGCCACTGGAGCCGCAGTTCCTGGCAGAACTGCTGCAGCGCATCGATGCGCCCGAATCATTACGTGAAGGCTGCAACGACCCGACGCAATGGCCGGAGTTAAGCGAACAACTCGCCGCGCTGTTCGCCAGCCGAACCCAGGCCAATTGGTGCACCCTGTTGGAAGGGACCGACGCCTGCTTTGCCCCAGTGCTCACCCTGGAAGAAGCCGCGCAGCACCCACACATGCAACAACGTGGCGTTTATCGCGACATCGACGGCGCCCTGCACGCCGCCCCCGCGCCACGCTTTTCACGGACGCCGGGGGCGATCAGTGATTCCATCAAGGTGGTAGAAGGTTGGGATTGAGCGAATCCAAACGAGTGGCTTGCCCGAGCCGTTGCCAGAAGCAGACATACCTCCTGGAGAGGACATTCAGAAACTCTAGGCTGTATCAGATAATCGTGACGCCTCACACCGGCGCGACCATTGCCAAACGACGCGAGACACGCGGTCGGCAATTTCGGCAATCTCCGCTTCGGAGCAGATCAACGCCGGCAACAGGCGGATCGTTCTTTCCCGCGAGACGCTGATCAACAAGGCTTCATCCTTCAATGCGCAGGACAAAAGCTCGGTACAGGGGCGATCCAGTTCGACGCCTATCATCAGTCCGAGTGCGCGAATCGCTGCGACGCCTTCACAACCTGCGAGCCTTCGCCGAAGGTCGCCTTCCAAGCGCTGCCCCATAACGCTTGCACGTTGCGGTACGCCATCTCGCTCCATCACATCGATGACGGTGCAGCCGATTCGACAGGCCATTGGATTACCGCCGAAGGTTGAGCCGTGGTGACCGGGCGAAAAAAGGTCCGCTGCGGCGCCTCTGGCTAAGCACGCACCGATGGGATAGCCGTTGCCGAGGCCCTTGGCCAAGGTGATCACGTCCGGCAACACTCCCGCATGCTGATACCCAAACCATGCTCCCGTACGCCCTAAGCCGGTCTGCACCTCATCGACCATGAACAACCAGTCGTTCGCTGTGCACAGATTGCGCAGCGCCTGCATATATTCAATCGGTGCGATGCGTACGCCGCTCTCGCCTTGCACGGGCTCGACCAACACCGCGACGATATTAGAGAGCTGCGATGCAAGCGCCGTCACAGCGTCAATATCAGCGTATGGCACCCGCATGAAGCCCGGCATAAGCGGCTCGAAGCCCCGATGCACGCTTGGGTTGCCGGTTGCGGCGAGGGTTGCGAGCGTGCGGCCATGAAAACTGTTCTCCATTACCACCACGACCGGATGGGTTATGCCACGGCGGGTTGCGTGCAGGCGTGCCAGTTTCAGAGCCGTCTCGTTTGCCTCAGCACCCGAATTGCAGAAAAACGCTCGACGCATCCCGGATATCGCACAAAGCCGCGTACCGAGCGAGTCCTGCCACTCGATGCCGAAAAGATTCGAGGTATGCATCAAGCGGCCCGCCTGATCGGCAATGGCTGCGGTTATTTCAGGGTGAGAGTGGCCGAGATTGGTTACGGCGACTCCCGCAATCGCATCGAGGTATTCGCGCCCTTGAGCGTCCCAGAGACGTGCCCCCTGCCCTCGGGTGAAGTAAACCGGCTGCTTGGCATAGGCATGCATCAGGTGTGAATTTTGATCGTCCATGAATCCTCACTTCACCGGAGCTAGAAGCGAAGGACGCGGCGTTACTGACCGGAAGCTATGCTCCGTTCCCAGTACTCGAATTCCGCCAGGCCCAACCTCCAGGTAGCGCCGCTCGCCTTCGGACACCTGCATCTCGATGCAATAGCCTTCAGCTGCCGGCAGACGTTGAGCGATGTCATGTACGGCCTCTAAGGCCCATGGCGTATCGGATTCAAAATGACCAAGGTGCTTTTGGTCACGATGAATGTTCAGACGATAGATGGGCATGACGGTAATTCCTTGGCGCTGAGAGAGAATTCGGCCTCTGGTAAGCGCAGCTCGGCCGAGTTGCTTTGAAGCGTGAGAGCAAGAGAAGCAATTACCTGGCGGCTGGCAAACTCAACGGCTTTGGTAAGCTCCACTCCCTTCAACAGTGAGGCGGCCAGAGCCGCACTGAAAAAATCACCTGTGCCTTTGGGCGACACGTTGACGCGCTCGTGCTCAATCACCTGCGCGTGTTTTTTCGTCACCACCACCACGTACATTCGCTCGCCTGGCCACTCGTGTTGAGCTGCACTGGTAACAACGATCCATCGGGTCCGCCCGGTGAGCAGGCCGCGTGCGGCGTCGATAACCTGCTCAACAGTTTCAACACAGCGGCCGGAAAGACGAGCCAGCTCGAACGCGTTGGGCGTGATGCCATGGGCAAACCGGAGCAAATGAGTCTGGAAGGCACCCACCATTGCAGGCTCTACATACATGCCACAGTCATCATCACCCAGCACAGGGTCCAGCTGAACGCGTATATCCGGGTACTTCTCCAGCACCGTGCCCAGCCAGCGGGCAAGTACCGCCGCCTGCGTTGTGTTGCCGAGGTAACCCACAAGAACGGTCCTCACCGAACGCAACACCTCTCGGGCCTCCAGATCTTTCAGGTAACCCGCGAACCAGCTGATCGGAAGCGCACCTCCATGACAGGTGGCGTAGTGAGGGGTATTGCTGAGCAAGACGGTGGGTATGGCGCCGACGGAAAAACCACTGGCATGCAGCACAGGCACGGCGATGCTGTTACCAACGCACCCGTAGACCACCTGCGATTGAATCGAAATCACGTCTATTGGAAGCGGTTGTTTAATCGAAACAGCGCAATCATTTCCGGCGGTCATTAGCACTTCCTCTCCACTGACGCTGCTTTTGGCAAAAAAGCGCTCAGCGAGGTAACAATCGACTTCAAACAATTTGGCTACATCAGGCATCAGTGTAGAGTTGTCCTGTGTCTAAGTAAACATTGGCATAGGACAAAAATAGACATCATGAACAAGACATCGGCTGACATTTTCGAAACGATCAGATCAAGGGTGCGGACGCAACAGTTGAGCCCAGGTCAAACGCTTCCACCTGTGCGCCAACTGGCGCAGGAGCTGGGGGTTAATCGCAATACTGTCGCGGCTGCTTACAAGCGCTTGGTTGCTGCAGGCATTGCTGAGACCAGAGGACGCCACGGGACTGTGATCTGCCAAACCGCTGCGCCCGGCGAGCAAGAGGGTGGCATTGGTCATTCGCGACTGTTCGAACTGTCGAGCGGCAACCCGAATCCGATGTGGTTGCCCGACCCGGCCCTCGCACTGGCACAGCAACAACCGCGCCTTCGGCTCTATGGTGACGAGCCGGTTGACCCGGGCTTTCACGACGTGGCCTGTCGATGGCTGACCGACGATTGCCCCTCGCCCCCGGAGATTGACCTGGCCCACGGGGCCGTGGACGCTGTCGAACGCCTGCTGGCGGCCTATCTTGTTGCAGGCGACAAGGTTGCCGTCGAGAGCCCTTGCTTCATCAGTAGCATCAACACGCTGCGCATCGCCGGCTTGCAGGCGGTTGGCGTCCCTGTCGACGAGCACGGGATGCAAGCTGCCCCGCTGGAGGCTGCTTTAGCGAAGGGCGTGCAGGCGGTGCTGATCACCCCTCGCGCTCACAACCCCACCGGCGCGAGCGTGAGCGCCGAGCGGGCTGCACAGATCCGCGCCGTGCTTGACCGATACCCGCAGGTTCTAGTGCTCGTCGATGATCACTTCGCATTGTTATCCGACGCGAAGTTCCATCAAGTCATCCCTCCCTCCAGCCGGCGCTGGGCGCTGATCCGCTCTGTATCCAAAGCGCTAGGGCCTGATCTCCGGCTCGCTGTCGTCGGCAGCGATCGGGAAACATCGCTGCGGCTTCGGTTACGACTGGCTTCAGGCACCACCTGGGTAAGCCACCTTCTGCAGGATATCGCGCATATCTGCCTGACTTCGTCTCAGGTCGGAGAGCAGATCGAGCGGGCTCGAGCGGATTACACGCGACGCAGAGATCTTCTGATCGGTGCGCTGAGTACCCATAAAATCCAGGCCCTGCAACCATGTGACGGGCTTAATGTTTGGGTGCCGATCGACCAAGACGTAGAGCCAGTCATTCTGCATCTGGCCCAGCGGGGCTGGGTCGTGCGCAGCGGCACGGGCTTCACGGTTCAAGAGCCGGTGCGTGGCATCCGTATAACCATCTCGATGATGGACGCGGACCAGGCCACCCGCTTCGCCGAAGATCTAAGTCTCTGTATCCACTGACTCGGCGCCCCGAGCGGTTACTACCCTGCTCAGTTCACCGTGCGACGACGCTGCTTCAACGCGTGCGCAACATCGCGCGCCAATGCCGGCACGCTGATAGGGTTCAGGTTACCGATACTGATCCTTACGGCCGCCGGGCTTTCTAGCCTGAAGGGCGAACCCGCCTGGATGGCCCACCCCAGCGATGCCAGCGTCTGCACGACGGAGGTTTCGTCCGAGACAGGCAGCCACACGTGCAAGCCCTCCCCCTGAGTAGGCACAGCGACGCCTAAATCTCTGAGCCCCTGAATCAGCGCCGAACGCCTCCCCAAGTACTCTGCCCCCACCGCCGATAGGCGACTGCTATCAAGCATCTTTTGCCACAGGTGCCCTGCCAGCCTCTGCAGCAACAGGCTGACCCAGCGGGGGCCAAGCGTCTGCTGCTGATGCATGCTCTTGAGCACGCTGGAACTGCCAGTTACCACCGAAACGCGCAGGTCAGGCCCCAGGAACTTGCTGACCGACACTACGTAGAGCCAATTGAGAGGTTCGCGAGTGAAACTCAAGGGTTTGGCAGCACTGAGCGGCCCCCAGTGATCATCAAGAATCAGTAGCGTATCGGGCGCGTCTGCAAGCTTGTCGAGCCATTCTCTCCACCGGCGCTCGCTTATGCAAAACCCCGTGGGGTTGTGGGCACGCGGGGTCAGGATGACCGCGGCGGCCGAGCGAAGGACTTCGGCAGATGGAGCCAACGCGCCTTCCTCGTCCACCGGAACGGGAACGGCCTTGAGTCGCAAGCTTGCCAATAACGCGAGCGCCGGCGGCCAGCAGGGATCTTCCACGATCACTTTGTTGCCTGGCCGGCAACGTAGACGGAGCGCACGCTCCACGGCATCGAGGGCTCCCGAATAAATACCCAGCTGCTGACAAGGGATTCGCTGGTCTGCCAGCCACCGGCCTGCGACATCGAGCAGCTGCGGGTCATTACTTTGCACGTCGTAGCCGGACTGACTCTCTGTAAGCCAGCCAGCATCGATCGCTGGGAGCGTGGCTCCATCAATATTTCCAGAGGCCATGTCTCTCAAACCCTCCGGAATAGTGGTGCGATTTTCGGCCATGGGCATCTCACCCGCCACACGTGTTCCACGCCGTCCGTCGGTAACTATCAAGGCCGCATCACGCAGCAGCTTATAGGCCGCCGCCACTGTGTTTGGGCTGACTTGAAGCTGCTGCGCGAGTGATCTGACGGCAGGCAGTAAGGCGCCATCCCGGTAAAAACCCGAACGAATTTGTTGCTCGATCGACTCAGCGATCTCGACAGCGGTCGATCCGCTAGCTATTGTATTCATACATTCAGTCTATTGTATTGGTACATAAATGCAAACCGCCCTTGTTATTCGCTTTCTCGCTTTTGAAGATCTCGGCTCGCTGCAGCCCATTCTTGATGATCGGGGATACCAGATCGAGACACTGGACGCGAACCTCGATTCGTTTGCCGGCCTCGATGCGACGATCCCTGACCTGGTCATTGTTCTCGGCGGACCAATAGGGGCTTTCGACGAAGCGAAGTACCCATTCCTGAAGCCCGTCCTCTCATTCGTAGAACAACGCCTCCAGTGCGGTAAGAAAATACTGGGAGTTTGCCTTGGCGCTCAGCTGATAGCACGGGCACTGGGCAGCAACGTTGGTCCAATGGAAAAGAAAGAGATCGGCTTTGCGCCGATATCGCTCACGGACGAGGGCCTTCAGTCCTGCCTGGAGTCCTTGAGTAGCGGCGTGCCGGTACTGCACTGGCATGGCGATCAGTTCGAAATTCCAGCGGGAGCGACGCGTCTGGCGGCAACCGACACCTGCCCGAACCAGGCGTTTTCCGTAGGTAACTCGGTTCTCGCCCTGCAATTCCACCTTGAGGCCAACCCGCAGCGTATCGAGCACTGGCTGGTCGGCCATGCAGGTGAGCTCAACAGCATCAAACTCGACCCACGCGACATAAGGGATCAGGCCCAGGCATGCGCTGGCGAACTTCTCGCGGCCGCAGAGACGGTGTTTGCGTCCTGGCTGGATAGGAACTGACGGAGCCGCATCGATGCTACTCGGGAAGATTCAAACCATCATGACTGGAACAGCTGTGCCATTCACTCGGCCCGAGACGTTCAGTGGAATCGATAAAAGACCGCGCACAGGGTCGGTCAGTGTCGGGTTTGAGGGGCTCGAAGGTGACGAGCAAGGTGATAGGCGTGTGCATGGCGGGCCGGACAAGGCCATCCACCACTACCCCTACGAGCATTATCGCCACTGGAGGCAAACGTTCGGGGATCGAGAGCTACTTAGTGCTCCTGGCGCCTTCGGTGAAAACCTATCGACCGTAGGGCTGACCGAAGACAACATCTGCATGGGCGACATCCTCTCGTGCGGTACCACAGTGCTGGAGGTTTCGCAGACTCGCCAGCCCTGCTGGAAGCTCGATGATCGGCTTGACACCAAGGGCGCAGCACTCGAAATGCAGCGTAGCGGCAAAGTCGGCTGGTACTACCGAGTGCTTGAGCCGGGCGTCATCGAAGCCGGCGCGCCGCTGAACCTGCTAGACCGCCCACACCCCGAGTGGCCACTACGCAGGGTGCTGCAACTCCTCTACATCAACACGATGGACCTGGACGCACTGGTGCGTTTGCAGTCGCTTCGATTGCCGCCCTCCTGGGAGAAGATTGTGGCGAATCGGATCAAGACCAGCACTGTTGAATCCTGGGCCAAACGACTGAGCGGGCCGGAATCCAGCCGCTCGTAAAACGAGCTCCCGTTCAGATATTCGCTTTCTTATCGAGACCCAGATGCCCACTAACAGTCAGTCAACCGCCTTGCCATCCAAAATGGCATTCAGTCGAATCGATCGTCTACCTGCGTATGTTTTTAATGTCACCGCAGAGCTGAAGCTCGAAGCGAGACGCCGAGGGGAGGACATTGTCGATCTCAGCATGGGCAACCCGGACGGGGCGACTCCGCCACACATCGTGGCAAAGCTCTGTGAGGTCGCTCAGCGGGACGACACGCACGGGTATTCGAGTTCAAAAGGCATTCCCCGGCTGCGCCGCACGATCACCCAGTGGTACCAGAGCAGATACAACGTCGAGATCGATCCGGAAACCGAGGCAATCGTTACAATCGGCTCCAAGGAAGGCCTGGCGCACTTGATGCTCGCGACCCTGGATGCAGGCGACACGGTACTCGTGCCGAACGCAAGCTATCCGATCCATATCTATGGTGCGGTGATCGCGGGCGCTCAAGTCCGCTCCGTTCCACTTGTTTCAGGCGTGGATTTTTTCATCGAGCTGGAACGGGCCATTCGTGAATCCATTCCGACGCCAAAGATGATGATCTTCGGCTTTCCATCGAACCCGACCGCGCAATGCGTCGAACTCGATTTCTTCGAACGGGTGATCGCGCTTGCCAAGCAATACAACATTTTGGTCGTGCATGACCTTGCTTATGCGGACATCGTATTTGATGGCTGGCAAGCCCCCTCGATCATGCAGGTTCCTGGTGCCAAGGATGTTGCGGTCGAATTCTTTACGCTTTCGAAAAGCTACAACATGGCCGGATGGCGTGTTGGTTTCATGGTGGGTAACGCCGAACTCGTTAATGCCCTGGCTCGTATCAAGAGCTACCACGACTACGGCATCTTTACCCCGCTTCAGGTCGCCGCAATAGCGGCACTGGAGGGCGACCAAAGCTGCGTGAAGGCGATAGCCGAAACCTACCAAGCCCGCCGAGATGTTCTCGTTTCAGGATTGCGAGCCATTGGCTGGATGGTCGAGCAGCCCAAGGCAACGATGTATGTCTGGGCGAAAATACCTGACCGATACCAGCATCTGGGCTCGCTCGAGTTCGCCAAAAAATTGATGGTAGATGCCAAGGTCGCGGTTTCTCCCGGGATCGGTTTCGGCGAGTACGGCGATGATCATGTACGTTTTGCGCTGATAGAAAACCTGAGTCGCATCCGCCAAGCCCTGCGCGGAATTCGCTCGATGCTGAAGGCAGAGGTCCTTGCTGAATAGACCTGTCATTGCATGTGGACACGATGCCACTGACAGCAGCCTTTATTCGCCAAGATTGCGCGCGATCACCAAGCGTTGGATATCACTGGTGCCCTCATAGATCTGGCACACCCGCACATCGCGGTAGATGCGCTCGACAGGGAAGTCCTTGAGGTAACCGTAGCCGCCCAGTGTCTGGATCGCTGCCGAGCAGACCTTCTCCGCCATTTCCGAGGCGAACAGCTTGGCCATGGAGGCTTCGACCAGTGCGGGTTGGCCATCTTCACGCAGTGCGGCAGCGTGCAGCACCATCTGCCGGGCGACGGCGATCTGGGTGGCCATGTCGGCGAGGCGAAAGGCGACGGCCTGGTGTTCGCTAATGGCCTTGCCGAACGCTTCACGTTCGCGAGCGTAATCGCGTGCAGCCTCGAAGGCTGCGCGTGCCATGCCGACCGCCTGAGCGGCGATGCCGATGCGGCCACCTTCCAGATTCGCCAGCGCGATGCGATAGCCCTCGCCCTCCTCGCCGAGGCGCTGAGATTCGTGCACGCGCATGTCTTCGAACGCCAGTTGGCAAGTGTCGGAGGCGTGCTGGCCGAGTTTGTCCTCGACCCGTACCACCTGATAGCCCGGTGTGTCGGTCGGCACGATAAACGCGCTGATGCCGCGCTTGCCGGCGTCCGGATCGGTCACGGCAAATACGATGACCGTACCGGCATGCTGACCGGACGTTATGAACTGCTTAGCGCCATTGAGCACGTAGCCATCGCCGTCACGTCGGGCGCGGGTACGCAGGCTGCTGGCGTCGGAACCGGCATGCGGTTCGGTCAGGGCAAAGGCGCCGATCTGCTCGCCGCTGGCCAGCGGCGTCAGGTAGCGCTGCTTCTGCTCCTCGTTGCCGAACCGCAGGATCGGTACGCAGCCCACCGAGTTATGCACGCTCATGATGGTCGAGCAGGCGCCATCGCCGGCGGCAATCTCTTCCAGCGCCAATGCGTAGGCAATGAAGCCGGTGTCGCTGCCGCCCCATTGCTCCGGGCACAGCATGCCGAAGAAGCCGAGTTCGGCCATTTCGGCAATCGCTTCGGCCGGATAGCGATGCTCGCGGTCCCAGTCCGCAGCGAAGGGTTTCAGCCGCTCCTGGGCGAACTGCCGGGCCATGTCGCGAATACTGGTCTGGTCATCATTGAGCAGCATGGCAAATCCTCAGTCGAGCAGTTCTACGGCCATGGCGGTCGCCTCGCCACCACCGATGCAGATCGCCGCGATACCTTTGCGCAGGCCACGGTCGCGCAGCGCCGCAATCAGGGTCACCAGGATGCGAGCCCCGGACGCACCGATCGGGTGGCCGAGGGCGCAGGCACCGCCGTTGATGTTGACCTTGGCGTGATCCAGGCCGAGTTCGCGCATGGTGACCATGCTGACCACGGCAAAAGCCTCGTTGATCTCGAACAGGTCCACCTCGTCGAGACGCCAGCCAGTACGCTCCAATAGCTTGTTGATGGCACCGATGGGCGCGGTCGGGAACAGGTTGGGCGCATCGGCGAACACCACATGGCCATGAATCACCGCCTGCGGCTTCAGGCCAAGCTGCTCTGCCTGGGAACGCCGTGTTAGTACCAGAGCAGCGGCGCCATCGGAGATGGAGCTGGAGTTCGCGGCGGTCACCGTGCCGCCTTCGCGGAACGCTGGCTTAAGGGACGGAATTTTATCCGGCATCGCCTTGGGCGGCTGTTCGTCGTCGCGAATGGTCCGTTGCTCGCGCCCTTGGGTGACGTCCAGCGGGACGATCTCGCTGGCGAAGCGGCCGGCGGTGATGGCGTCGCGCGCACGCTGCAGCGAAGTCAGTGCGTAGGCGTCCTGTTCTTCGCGGGTAAAGCCGTGGTTCTGCGCGCAGTCTTCGGCAAAGGTGCCCATCAGGCGGCCCTTGTCGTAGGCATCTTCAAGGCCATCGAGGAACATGTGGTCGAGCACCTTGCCGTGCCCCATACGGTAGCCGCTACGGGCCTTTTCCAGCAGATAAGGCGCGTTGGACATGCTCTCCATGCCGCCCGCGACGATCAAATCGACGCTGCCCGCGCGCAACGCGTCGTGCGCCAGAATGGCCGCCTGCATGCCTGAGCCACACATCTTGTTCAGGGTGGTGGAAGCGGTTGCCTTGCCCAGTCCCGCGCCGAGCGCGGCCTGGCGCGCCGGTGCCTGACCGAGACCGGCTGGCAGCACGCAGCCCATCAGCACTTCCTGAATCTGTTCAGCCGAGACACCGCTGCGCTCTACCGCTGCGCGAATCGCTGCCGCGCCCAGTTCCGGCGCGCTGAGGCTTTTGAGATCGCCCTGGAAACCGCCCATGGGCGTGCGGGCCGAGCCCAGAATCACGATTGGATCGTTGTGCATTGCTGTCTCCGATTATTTCGCGGCCATGCGCAGCGCGCCGTCGAGGCGGATTACTTCGCCGTTGAGCATGTCGTTTTCGATGATATGGCGTACCAGCGCTGCGTATTCACTGGCGCGCCCAAGACGCGGTGGGAATGGCACGCCAGCCGCCAACGAGTCGCGGACTTCCTGCGGCATACCGGCCATCATCGGCGTCTCGAACACACCCGGGGCGATGGTCATCACGCGAATACCGTGACGCGCCAGTTCGCGGGCCGCTGGTAGCGTCATCGCAACCACGCCGCCTTTGGAGGCCGCATAGGCGGCCTGCCCAATCTGGCCGTCGTAGGCCGCGACGGAGGCTGTATTGATGATCACGCCGCGATTGCCCTGCTCGTCCGGCTCGCCCCTGGAAATGGCTTCTGCCGCCAGACGCAACATGTTGAAGCTGCCGATCAGGTTGAGACCGATGACCTTGCTGAAGCTGTCCAGTCCGTGCGGTCCCTGGCGACCCAGGATCTTTTCGCCACTGGCAACGCCGGCGCAGTTGACCAGCCCGTTCAGCGCGCCGAAATGCTCGACCGCTGCGTTCACGGCAGCCTGAGCAGCGGTCTCATCACACACGTTGGTCACCACGCCGATGGCATTCGCCCCCAGCGCTTCACTGCGTTCGTTCAGCAATGCTTGATTGATGTCCGCCAGTACCACCTTGGCACCGGCTGCGACCAGCGCTTCGGCAGCCGCAGCGCCCAGGCCGGACGCACCGCCTGTAATCAGGAAGACTTTGCCTTGAATATCCACAGCACGACCTCGAGAAGATGTTAGGTATCGCGGCAGGCGAGCTGCCGGGTCCATCTGAGTTCATCTTCTTCAGACCGAGGGGTACGGACAATGGTCGTTGCGGGCAATCGCGGTGACTGGTTTGGCCAAGGCAGCTGGTACGGGTGCACGCTATGGGCCGTGCGGGTCCATGATTGACTTTGTAGCAGCCAGCTTGCTGGCGATCCGTGCTTCACCGTCCCGCGTGAATTGAGCTAACGCCTGATCGCGAGCGAGCTCGCTCCTACGAAAAGCGCGACGGCGAGTGGCTGACGTCTGTACTCGCCCTGCCAGTCCTGTAGGAGCCAGGTTGCTGGCGATCCGTGCTTCACCGTCCCGCGTGAACTGAGAGCTAACGCCTGATCGCGAGCGAGCTCGCTCCTACGAAAAGCGCGACGGCGAGCGGCTGACGTCTCTACTCGCCCCGCCAGTCCTGTAGGAGCCAGCTTGCTGGCGATCCGTGCTTTCACCGTCCCGCGTGAATTGAGTTAAACGCCTGATCGCGAGCGAGCTCGCTCCTACGAAAAGCGCGACGGCGAGCGGCTGACGTCTCTACTCGCCCCGCCAGTCTTGTAGGAGCCAGCTTGCTGGCGATCCAAGGCCGAACCAATAGACCGGATCACCAGCAAGGACTAGGCCCCGCTAGCATCTACAAATGGGCTATGGCCCTTCATCGCCACGCAAGATCAGGCTGCGGTACTGCCCCGGATTGGTTCCGGACCATTTGCGAAATGCCTTGTAGAACGAACTGACGTCGGCGAAACCCAGGCGCTCGGCAATTTCGGCGTAGGTGATCGAGGCGTCCGCCAGCCACAGGGTGGCCATTTCTTGGCGCACCTGGTCTTTGATGGCCTGATAAGTCTGCCCTGCCTCGGCCAACCGACGGCGCAAAGTTGAGGCTGATACGCACAACGTCCGCGCCAGCGCTTCACTGGTCGGCCACTGTTCGGCGGGCAACTCACGCAGCTGCGCCTTGATGCGGCTGGCGAGGCTCGTGGTGTCACGGTATTTGACCAGGATGTTGGAAGGCGCATGGGCCAGGAACCCGTGCAGCTCCTGCTCGCTGCGGCGCACTGGCAGGTCGAGCACCTCGGCAGCGAAGATGACCCGCGTGCTGGGCCGTGCGAAACGCAGGTTGCGCGAGAACATCACCCGGTAGTCATCGGTATAGGCCGGCTCTTCGCAACGCAGCTCGACGGCTAGCAGCGAGATACGCCGCCCTACCAGCCAACAGGCCAGACCGTGCAGCAGCATCCAGAAAGTGAAGTAGCTGAAGGCTCTGAGCGGTGGCGCCTCTTCCGGCTCCGACAGCGTGATCTCCGCCAGGCTTTCGCTGCGAAACAGCTCGCCGCGAAACCCTTCGAAGGTCAGCCTGAAGAAATCCAGCGCCACACGAAGCGCAGCATCGAGTGTCGGCTGGGCCATGGCCGCACGGCAGACGAAGGCGAAACTGCCGGTGCGCATACGCCGCGCATCCATACCGAAAAACTCATCGTCGAACTGCCGCGCCAGGCGCCGCCAGAGTTTGCTGAAATCAGCCACATCGACACGCGCATCGTTGTCGGCCAGGTCAATAGCGCCGAGCCCAAGCTGGCGCAGCAGCTCTTCGGCTGATTGCGAAGACGAGGTGCAACCCTGCAGCGCCTCCTCCACCAGCCGGACGGAAATGGTGTTTTTGCCGTCGCGGTTCATGCGCGCCCCATCATCACGTCATGACTGTTGGCAGCCACATCCCGCAGGAAGTCCCAACACACACGCATCCGCGCCAGGTCCTTGTTTTCCACCGGCATCAGCATCCAGAAGGTTCGAGTAAATTCGACCTCGCCGACCAGAACCTCCTTGAGCAACGGCTCCCTGGCCGCTAAGAACGCCGGCAGGATTGCCAGCCCAGCCCCGGCGGCAACAGCTTCCTGCTGGGCGAGGATGCTGGTGCTGCGCAGCGAGTGCTGACGGGGGCGAACGATTTCGTCGAGGTAGAACAGCTCCTTGCTGTAGAGCAGGTCCTCGATGTAGCTGACGAACACATGGCCGCTGAGGTCTTCCCGGCTGCGGATAGGCGGGTGTGACGCCAGGTAGGATTCCGACGCGTAGAGCCGCAGCACGTAGTCGGTGAGCTTGGTGATCACGTAAGGGCCGCGCTCAGGACGCTCCAGCGTGATGACGATGTCCGCCTCATGTCGCGCCAGCCTGACCGAGCGTGGCACCGCCAGCAGATCCACGCCGAGATGCGGGTATTCACGGGTCAGGTTGGCCAGCTGGCCCGCCAGCATCACGGTGCCGTACCCCTCGGTGGCGCCAATGCGAACCTGGCCGGACAGCTTATCGGCGGTCAGGCTCGGCTGTTCGATTGAGGTGATGGCGCTTTCCATCGCCTCGGCTTGGGCCAGCAATTCGCGGCCCGCTTCGGACAGTCGATAGCCTGCCTTGGCGCGGATGAAGAGCTGTCGATCCAGGCTTTTTTCCAGCGCCTGCACCCGTCGGGCCACCGTGGTGTGGTCTACAGCCAATCGCCTCGCGGCGACCGTCAACTTGCCCGCACGCGAGAGTTCGAGAAAAAAACGCAGGTTGTCCCAGTCCACTGCAGACTCCAGATCCATCGAATTGACGCGTGCCGTCCGCGGCACGCTGTGCAAAAACACAGAATACCTGTGCATTTCGCACCATGGGTTTACTATTTTTACGCTGCTAGGCTCGCTATCGAACTCCGTTTCGCCTCACGACATCCGCATCATTCCAAGCACAAGGAACCGACATGAGCCAAAAGATCCAGCTCGAAATGCGCGACCACACGGCGCTGCTGACCATCGCCAATCCACCTGCCAATACATGGGATCGCGAGTCTCTGGCTGCGTTGGAACAAACCATCGGCCAGCTCAACGACAATCCCGACGTGTATGCCTTGGTGATCACCGGCGAAGGCGAAAAATTCTTTTCCGCCGGCGCCGACCTGAAGCAGTTTGCCGATGGCGACAAGCAAGGTGCGCAGGAAATCGCTGCATTGTTCGGACGTGCCTTTGAAGCCTTGAGTCATTTCCGTGGTGTGTCGATTGCCGCCATCAATGGCTACGCCATGGGTGGTGGACTCGAATGCGCGTTGGCCTGCGACATACGCATCGCCGAAGAGCAGGCACAAATGGCACTTCCGGAAGCCAAGGTTGGGCTGCTGCCCTGCGCAGGCGGTACGCAGAATCTGCCATGGCTGGTAGGCGAAGGTTGGGCCAAGCGGATGATTCTCTGTGGCGAGCGCATCAGCGCACAGAAAGCCGAGAAGATTGGCCTGGTTGAAGAGGTGGTCGGTCGCGGCGAGTCACTCGAGGCGGCGCTCAAACTGGCGGCCCTGGTGGATCAGCAAAGCCCCTCCTCCGTCAGTCGCTGCAAGCGCTTGGTGATGAATGCGCGGCAGGCACCGCAAGCCGCCGGCTGGGCAGCTGAGCGTGAGCTGTTCGCCGAGTTGTTTGACACGCAGGACCAGAAGGAAGGGGTCAATGCCTTCCTGGAAAAACGCAGCGCCACGTGGCAGAACGCCTGAGACCGAACCCGGCCCCGCTCAAGCGGAGCCGGGGACCATCACCCTCCACGTCATAGCCAGCCGTACTACTTGAAATTGCGCTTGATCAGCCGCTCCACCCATCCCACGATCCCCGAGCGGAACAGCAGCACGCAGAGCACGAAGATCACCCCGAGAATCACGTGCACCCACTCGCCCAACGGCCCGTTGGACAGCGAGCTCTGCAGCGTGACCACCACGGTTGCGCCCACGATCGGTCCGAGAATGGTGCCGACACCGCCCAGTAGCGTCATCAAAATCACTTCACCCGACATGTGCCAGTGTGCATCGGTCAGCGAGGCGAGCTGGAACACCACCGTCTTGGTTGAGCCAGCCAGCCCGGTCAGCGCCGCGGAGATCACAAAGGCCAGCAGTTTGTGACCGTCAACGTTGTACCCCAGTGAAATTGCCCGCGGCTCGTTTTCTCGAATCGCCTTGAGCACCTGCCCGTATGGTGAATGAATGGTGCGCTGGATGATGGCAAACCCGATCACGAACACCGTCAACACGAAGTAATACAAGGCCATGTTGTTCTGCATGTCGAACAGGCCCAGCAGATAGCCGCGCGGCACGCCCTGCATACCATTCTCGCCGCCTGTGAAAGGCGCCTGGACGAAGACGAAAAACGCCATCTGTGCCAACGCCAGCGTGATCATCGCGAAGTAGATGCCCTGCCTGCGGATCGCCAGCAAACCGAAGACCAACCCCAGCACGGTGGAGGCCAGCGTACCGACCAGAATGCCCAGCTCAGTACTCAACCCGCTGTAAGTGCTGAGCATGTAACCGGTGATGTAGCCGCCACAGGCGAAGAATGCTGCGTGACCGAACGACAGCAGCCCGGCGTATCCCAGCAGCAGATTGAAGGCGCAGGCAAACAGTGCGAAGCACAGCAGCTTCATGAGGAATACCGGATAGACCATCAGCGGTGCAACCATCGCCACGGCTAACAAGACGCCGTAGAAAATGGACATGCGCCGCCGAGCTGCACGGCGACGTTCGCGCTCGGCATTGGCTCTGACTTGGGTGGAGGTCGCCTGCAAGCCAGAGGCTTGAACACTTTCCTGAGTCGACATGTTCATGCCTCCTTTCCGAACAAACCGGCCGGCCGTATCAGCAGGACCAGCACCATGATCACGAAGATCACCGTGTTGGCTGCCTCCGGATAGAACACCTTGGTGAGCCCTTCGATCAGACCCATCGCAAGCCCTGTGACGATCGCGCCCATGATCGACCCCATCCCGCCAATCACGACGACCGCGAACACCACGATCAATAAATTGGAGCCCATTCCCGGCGTGACAGCGTAGATGGGCGCGGCAAGCACGCCGGCGAATGCGGCCAGCGCAACGCCATAGCCATACGTGAGGGTGACCAGCAGCGGGACGTTGATGCCGAATGCCTGCATCAACTTGGGGTTCTCCGTCCCGGCGCGCAGATAGGAGCCAAGCCGAGTCCGCTCGATCATGTACCAAGTCGCAAAGCACACCGTCAGCGCGGCGACGATGACCCAGGCACGATAGGTTGGCAGGAACATGAACCCGAGGTTGTGCCCGCCTTTGAGCAATTCCGGCATTGGGTAGGACGAGCCGGACACGCCGAACAGCTTGACGAAGCTACCTTCGACGATCAGCGCCAGGCCGAAGGTCAGTAGCAGACCATACAGGTGATCCTCGCCGGCAATGCGACGCAGCAGACCGCGCTCGATTCCAATGCCCAGCAGTCCGATCAGCAGAGGCGAGAGCAACAATGCGGCCCAGTAGTTGATGCCAAGATAGTTGAGCCCGAGGAATGCGGCGAAAGCGCCGAGCATGTATTGCGCACCGTGGGCGAAATTGATGATCCGTAGCAAACCGAAAATGATCGCCAGACCAAGGCTCAACAGCGCGTAGAACGACCCGTTGATCAGACCGAGCAGCAGCTGCCCGAACAGTACGCTCAGGGGAACGCCGAAAACGAGAGTCATGATTCACTACCCAGAAAAGTCCGTGACGCCCCGGCCAAGCGGCCGGGGAATGGCTTGGGGCAGGCCGATCAGTTCTGGGTGACCAGCTTGCACTGACTTTCTGAGAGTGGACGGAAGGCTTCATCGCCTGGGATGGTTCTGATGACCTTGTAATGGTCCCATTCACCTTTCGACTCCGCGGGCGTCTTGACCTGCACCAGGTACATGTCATGCACCATGCGGCCGTCTTCGCGAATCTTGCCGTTCTTGGCAAACATATCGTTGACCGGAGTCTTGGCCATTTGCGCGCGCACGGTTGCGGTGTCGTCGCTACCGGTTTCCTTCACCGCGTTCAAATAGTGAGTGGCGGCTGAATAGATACCGGCATGGACCATGGTCGGCATACTGCCTACACGCTCTTCGTAGCGCTTGGCCCAAGCGCGGGCCTCTTCGTCCATGTCCCAATACCAGCCGGTGGTCAGCATCAGGCCTTGCGTGACGTCCAGCCCCATGGCGTGAATGTCGTTAAGGAACACGACCATGCCAGCAAGACGCTGTCCGGACTGCGTCACGCCGAATTCGCTCGCGGTCTTCAGCGAATTGACGGTATCTGCGCCCGCGTTGGCCAGGGCGATAACATCAGCACCGGAACCCTGCGCCTGAAGGATATAGGACGAGAAGTCGCTGCTCGGGAACGGGTGGCGGACCGTGCCGACCACGCTGCCGCCTTCGGCTTCGACGACCTTCTTGATATCGGCCTCCATTGCGTGGCCGAAGGCGTAGTCCGCGGTCAGGATGAACCAGCTTTTGCCGCCATCCTTGAGGACCGCATTGGCCGTACCGTTGGCCAGGGCAAAGGTGTCGTAAGTCCAGTGGATATGATTAGGCGAACAGAACTCGTTGGTAATGCTCGATGCGGCGGCACCGGAAATCAGTGCGAGTTTGCCGCCCTGCTCCACCACCTTGGCTGCCGCCAGCACCACGGAGCTGGCCACCAGGCCGGTGACCATGTCGACGTTACGTTCATCGATCCACTGCCGCACAGTGTTGGCGCCAACATCCGGCTTGTTCAGGTCATCGGCGTTGAAGGTAACGATTTTCTTGCCATCGACCGTGCCGCCGAAATCTTCGATGGCCATGTTCAGCGCTTCGAGACCACCGGGACCGGACAGATCGCGGTAGGTGCCGGACATGTCAGCGAGATAGCCGATGCGGATTTCGTCGTTGCTGATTTCGGCCTGGGCAGCACTGGCGATCATGCTGGAGACGAGGACGGCGGCTGCGGTTTTCTTGAGCATTTTCATATTCACCCACTGTGATTGTTTTTGTTGTGGCTATTGATCACCGGCATGTACTGCGGACCGGCTGGCTTCCATGACGAGGGCGGTCACACCCCCAGACAGCTATTCAAAAACTCCTTTTTCGAATCCAGGTCGGCGGCGCTGATCTCTTCGATGATTTGCCCGTGCTCCATCACGTAATGACGGTCGGCCAGGGGCGCGGCGAAGCGGAAGTTCTGCTCTACCAGCACGATGGTCAGGCCGCGTTTCTTCAGCTTGATCAGGACCTCGGCGAGCTTCTGCACGATCACCGGGGCTAGCCCTTCGGTGATCTCATCAAGCAGTAGCAGATTGGCACCGGTGCGCAGGATTCGCGCCATGGCCAGCATCTGCTGCTCGCCGCCGGACAACCGGGTGCCTTGGCTGAAACGGCGCTCGTAGAGGTTGGGGAACATGTCGTAAAGCTCGTCCAATCCCATGCCGCCACTGCGCACGGTGGGCGGTAGCAACAGGTTTTCTTCGACATTGAGGCTGGAAAAGATCCCACGCTCTTCGGGGCAATAGCCCACGCCGAGCCTGGGTATCTGGTGGGCGGGTATGCCGATGGTTTCGTTGCCATTGACGATGATGGAGCCGGTCCGCCGTCCCACCATGTTCATGATGGCGCGCAGCGTGGTGCTACGGCCTGAGCCGTTGCGCCCCAGCAGGGTGACGAGTTCGCCGCGCCCGACCACCAGGTCGACCCCATGCAGGATGTGCGATTCACCGTAGAACGCATGCAGGTCGTCGACCCGCAGCTGGTCGCGGTCAGCTTTGGGCGTCATGCGTGAGCCTCCTCTGCGTCGGCTTCGCTGCCCATGTAGGCCTCGCGCACCTCGGGATTTGCTGAAACGCTTTCGTAGTCGCCTTCGGCCAGAACCGAACCCCGTGCCAGTACAGTGATGCGGTCACAGAGCCGGCTGACGACGCTCAGGTTGTGCTCGACCATCAGCACGGTGCGGTTCACCGCAGCCCGGCGGACCAGAGCAACAACCATGTCGACGTCTTCACCGCCCATGCCCTGCGTAGGTTCATCGAGCAGCAGCACGACCGGGTCCAGCGCCAGCGTGGTCGCCAGTTCCAGGGCGCGCTTACGGCCATAGGGCAGCTCGATGGCGAGCGTCTGGGCGTAGGATTCCAGGTCCACTTCGGCGAGCAACTGCATGACGCGCTCATCGAGGTCGCGCAGCGACCGTTCGGATTTCCAGAAGTGATAGGACGTGCCGAGCTTTTGCTGCAGGGCGACACGAACGTTTTCCAACACGCTCATGTGACCGAACACTGCCGAGATCTGGAACGAGCGAACCAGCCCGAGGCGGGCAATCTGGTTGGCCTTCATCGAGGTGATCGCTTTGCCGCGATAGAGGATCTCGCCGCGTGTAGGCGTCAGAAACTTGGTGAGGAGGTTGAACACTGTGGTCTTGCCGGCACCGTTGGGGCCGATCAGTGCGTGGATGTGTCCCTTCTGCACACGCAGATCGACGGAATCCACCGCGGTGAAGCCGCGAAATTCCTTGGTCAGACCGCGCGTTTCCAGCACGAACTCAGGTGCCATGGGATGCCCTCTAACCTTGATTATTGTTGTTGGTTATGGCGCAGGTCTATGGATGACCTTTACGTAAACGATAACAACCGTTTGCAAGCTGTTGCAAGCATCGTTTTCAAACGCTCGCTTGAGTAAAAAGCGGGTAGCGATGCGGCTTGGGCGGCATTGCCGTACGCATGGAGACTGCTGAAAAAAGCCGGGCCGCAAGGGCCCGGTAAAGGATCAACGAGGAGGTATTGCGGTGCTGCTCAGGACGCTTACCAGAGCGCCAGGGTGTAGCTGAGGATCACGCGAGTTTCGTTGATGTCGCTGCCAAAGTTGCTGCGTACCGTGGCGTTACGCACTTTCATGGCGAGGTTCTTCAACGGTCCGTTCTGGACCACATAGGCGATATCCGTGTCGCGTTCCCACTCTTCACCTTCGCCGCCGCCGGCCAGGTTGACGTTGTCACCGGACACGTAGCGGGTCATCAGGCTCAGCCCGGGGATACCAGCTGCCGCAAAGTCATAGTCATAGCGGACCTGCCATGACTTCTCATCTTCGTTACCGAAGTCATTGATCTGCAACAGGTTGATCAGCATGTTGTCGCCGCCGCTGACGTACGCAAAGCCCGTGTCGCCGCTCAACGTCTGGTAACCGCCAGTAAAGCCATGGCCGCCGATCTTGTAGGTGAACAGCGCGCCAAAGGCGTTGTTATCGACGTTGCTGCCGCCGTCATCGGTGGAGCGCACGTAGCGCAGGTCGGTCTTGAAGCTCTGGTTCTCACCGAGCGGCATGACGTGGACCAGCTGCGTGTTGTGCTGCTTATAGATGCCATCCATGCCGCCGTAGTAATAGTTAGCGGTAAGCTCCGGCATGATCTGGTAGCGGCCGCCGGCGAACAGGAACTCGTCGCTGGTTTTTGCACTGCCCAATTGAATATTCCGAGCGCCACCATTGAACACCGTCAGCTCTTCATAATCCGACGAGTCACGATAGCTGATGCGATCGAGCATACCGACATCAACAGTCAGACCCTCGATTTCCTTGCTCTGCAACCAGCCCCCACGGAAGATGCTGGGCAGCAGGCGGCTGTCGTTGCGCATCACCACCGGGATGATCGGCTGCAGGGTGCCGACGTGCAGGGTCGTGTTGGACATCTTCGCTTTGGCGGTCAGGCCGGCAGTGCCGTAGTCATCAGACGGCTGACCGGACGAATCTCGCTGCAGGATGCCAGTGCCGGAACGATCCGGGCTGGAATCGAGCTTGACGCCCAGCAAGCCGAGCGCATCCACGCCGAATCCGACCGGCCCTTCGGTGTAGCCCGATTCCATCTTCAGGATGAAGCCCTGCGCCCATTCGTCGGCCTTGGACTGAGACGCCCCGGACTGGCGGAAATCACGGTTCATGTAGAAGTTGCGCAGCTCGACGCTGGCTTTGCTGTCATCGAGAAACGCGGCGGATGCCATGGTTGAGGTGCCAAGCGCTGATGCTGCCAGGCTGCTGAAGAGGAAGAAACGGCTCAGGGGTTTCAATTGCATGATCATCTCTCTTGTTATTGTCTTGGTTGATGCAGCTAATGGACCCGACCTCGCTCCTGTCGGGTCTCGTTTACCGCGTTATGCGGTAAATCCATGGCTACCGCTCAGTTCGCGGCAGCTCTGGGCACACGACCCAGCAAATAAAATTCGTGGTTGGGCGGCGTTCGCGCCATCGACACCAGACGGTTGGAGAGACCAAACAGCGCAGCAATCGCGCCAATGTCCCAGATGTCGCTCTGAGTGAAGCCCATCTTTTCCAATCGCGCCTGCCAGGCGTCATCCAGTACGCCACGTTGTGCAGCCAAGTGCAGCGCAAAATCGAGCATGACCCGCTGGCGCTCGCTGAGCCCGGCGGTGTGGTAGTTCACTGCAATCTGATCGGCAATCAGTGGATCCTTGGCCAGGATTCGCAGAATCGCGCCATGCGCCACTACGCAGTACAGACAGCCGTGATCGGCGCTCACCGCCACCACGATCATTTCTTTCTCAGCTTTGGTCAGACTGTCCGATTCTCGCTCCATCAGCGCATCGTGATAGGCAAAAAAAGCCCTGAATTCATCTGGTCTATGGGCCAACATCAGAAAAACATTGGGTATGAAGCCGGCTTTCTCTTGTACCGCCAGAATGCGTTCACGCACATCGTCCGGCAGCGAAGCTAAGTCATCAACGAGCGGAAAGCGACTGATGGGCTGGGTCATGGAAGGCTCCGTATCGTTCAGCAAATGAAGCGGCTAGTCGAAACCAGCCGCTGACGCCATCACTCGGCAATGCCGAGCTCTGCGACGCTGACCTCGCGCATCTTGAACTTCTGCACCTTGCCGCTGATCGTCATCGGGAACTCATCGACGAACTTGATATGTCGCGGCGTCTTGAAATGTGCGATCCGACCTTTGCAGAACTCGCGCAGATCGTCGGCAGTTGCTGAATGCCCGGGGTGCAACTTGACCCAGGCAACGATCTCTTCACCGTAAGTCTTGTCTGGTACGCCGATCACCTGCACGTCAGCCACCGCCGCGTGGGTGAACAGGAACTCCTCGACCTCCCGTGGATATACGTTCTCACCGCCGCGAATGATCATGTCTTTGTTGCGGCCGACGATCTTGATGTAGCCCTCCTCGTCCATGGTCGCCAGGTCGCCAGTGTGCATCCAGCGAGCGCCGTCGATAGCACCGGCGGTGGCCTCCGGATTGTTCCAGTAACCGAGCATGACGCTGTAACCGCGGGTACAGAGTTCGCCGATCTGCCCGCGCGGGACGATGCGGTTGTGTTCGTCGACTACCTTACTTTCCAGGTGTGGCTGGGTGCGCCCGACACTGGTGACACGGCGTTCAAGGTCATCATCCGGGCCGGTCTGAGTCGAGACGGGGCTGGTTTCGGTCATGCCGTACGCGATCTGCATCTCAGCCAGATGCATGTCGTCGATGACGCGCTTCATGACTTCGATCGGACAGGTGGAACCGGCCATGATCCCGGTGCGCAGATTGCTCAAATCCAGCGATTGACGCTCCGGGTGGTCGAGCATGGCGATGAACATGGTCGGCACGCCGTACATACCGGTGGCCTTTTCTTCGGCTGCCGCTTGCAATGCCGCGAGCGGTTCGAAGGCGGCGCTGGGATAAATCATCGTGGTGCCATGGGTGACGCAGCCAAGATTGCCCATGACCATGCCGAAGCAGTGATAAAGCGGGACTGGAATTACCAGCCGGTCGTGCTCGCTGAGCTTGAGGCTCTCACCGACCATGTAGCCGTTATTAAGGATGTTGTAGTGACTGAGCGTGGCGCCCTTGGGGAAACCCGTGGTGCCGGACGTATATTGAATATTGATCGGGTCATCGAATTGCAGCTGCTCGCCGCATTGGCGCAGCTGCTCCGGGCCGACGTTGTCCGCCATGTCCATCAGCCCTTTCCACAGGAGCATGCCGTCCACCGGCGTGTCGCACAGGCTGATCACCCCACGCAGCTCGGGCAGCATGTGGCTCTGCAAGGCGCCGATGGCCGAGCGCTCCAGCTCCGGCAGCAGCTCATGCAGCATCGCATGATAGTCGGATGTCTTGAACGCATCGGCGCAGATCAACCAGCGGCAGCCGGACTGCTTCAGCGCATATTCGAGTTCGTTGAGGCGATAGGCCGGGTTGATGTTAACCAGCACCACACCCACCTTGGCGGTCGCAAACTGGGCGATGCACCACTGCGCATTGTTAGGCGACCAGATGCCCACCCGCTCGCCAGGTTTGAGGCCGAGTGCCAGCAAGCCACGTGCGCACCGGTCCACCTCTTCGGCCAGCTGGGCCCAGGTGTAGCGCAGGTTCTGGTGACGAACGACCAAGGCCTCACGGTCGGAGAACCGCTCGACAGCCCGGTCGAACGCCGCGCCGATGGTCATCGGCAACAGGGGTTTGGTCTGCGGTCCGCAGGTGTAGCTCGGAAGACTCATGTCGAAATTCCTCAGTCTTATGTTTGTTATGAGGCCTTACTGTCCCGCGCGCTGTTGTTGACAGTCATTCGGGACGTGGTTACGTTAACGTAAAGGTAACAGCGTGACAACCCACCGCACCCTACGCCAAAAGTCGGTGCGCAAGCGTGACAAACAACAGGCTGAGCCGCAGGCGAAATCCAGCTTTTGATCGGCGGTCGGATCAGAACAACTACAAAATAGACAGGTGGCACATGAACTATTCAGGCCTCAACTTCGCGCTCGGTGAAACCGTGGACATGCTCCGCGACCAGATCCGCGGTTTCGTTGCGAACGAACTGGCGCCCCGCGCCGAAGCCATCGACCGTGACAACCTCTTCCCCAGCGACATGTGGCGCAAGTTTGGCGACATGGGCCTGCTCGGTATCACCATAGACGAGGAATACGGCGGCGCTGGCATGGGTTACTTGGCACATGTCATCGCTATCGAAGAAATCAGCCGTGGCTCGGCCTCGGTGGGTCTGTCGTACGGCGCGCACTCCAACCTTTGCGTCAACCAGATCAACCGCAACGGTACGGCGGAGCAGAAAGCGAAATACCTGCCCAAACTGGTATCCGGTGAGCACGTCGGTGCGCTAGCGATGAGCGAGCCGAATGCCGGTTCCGACGTGGTTTCGATGAAGCTGCGGGCCGATCGCAAGGGTGACCGCTTCGTCCTCAACGGCAGCAAGACCTGGATCACCAACGGGCCGGATGCAAACACCTACGTCATCTACGCGAAAACTGACCTGGATAAAGGCGCGCACGGCATCACCGCGTTCATCGTCGAGCGCGACTGGAAGGGTTTCTCGCGCGGCAGCAAGTTCGACAAGCTCGGCATGCGCGGCTCCAACACCTGCGGGCTGTTCTTCGATGACGTCGAGGTTCCGGAAGAGAACGTACTTGGCGTCGAAAATGGTGGCGTGAAGGTGCTGATGAGCGGCCTGGACTACGAGCGCGTGGTGCTGGCAGGCGGCCCGGTCGGGATCATGCAGGCGTGCCTCGATGTGGTGGTGCCCTATATCCACGACCGCAAGCAGTTCGGCCAAAGCATCGGCGAATTCCAGTTCATCCAGGGCAAGGTGGCCGACATGTACACCCAGCTCAACGCCAGCCGCGCCTACCTCTACACCGTGGCGCAAGCTTGCGACCGTGGCGAGACCACTCGCAAGGATGCCGCCGGGGTGATCCTCTACACCGCCGAAGCGGCGACGCAGATGGCACTGCAGGCGATCCAGATTCTCGGCGGCAACGGCTACATCAACGAATTTCCCACCGGCCGCCTGCTGCGTGACGCCAAGCTTTACGAAATCGGCGCCGGCACCAGCGAGATTCGCCGGATGCTGATCGGTCGCGAGCTGTTCAACGAAACCAAATAAGACAAAGCAGCAGAGGCGGAACGCGGTAACCGTAGGGTGGGCTTCAGCCCACCATTCCCGGAGGTGGTGGGCTGAAGCCCACCCTACCCAGGATGAAGTGCCACTTCGGCCATCGTCCAGCTCCAGCCTCCAGCGCTCTTTTCGAGGGTTCTATGGCCATCCTGAATACCCAGATCAATACCCGTTCACCGGAGTTCGCGGCAAACAGCGCCGCGATGCTCGAACAGGTGACCAACCTGCGCACGCTGCTCGGGCGCGTCAGCGAAGGCGGCGGCGAGAAAGCGCAGCAGCGCCATGTCTCGCGCGGCAAGCTGCTGGTGCGTGACCGCATCAACGCCCTCCTCGACCCCGGTTCGGCCTTTCTCGAGGTTGCTCCCCTGGCGGCTTACGAGATCTACGGTGAAGACGTTGCTGCTGCGGGCGTGGTGGCTGGCATCGGCCGAGTCGAGGGCATCGAATGCTTGATTATCGCCAATGACGCCACGGTAAAAGGTGGCAGCTACTACCCACTCACGGTGAAAAAACACCTGCGCGCGCAATCTATCGCCCAGCAGAATCGTTTGCCGTGCATCTATCTGGTGGATTCTGGCGGCGCCAACCTGCCGCGCCAGGATGAGGTGTTCCCGGACCGTGAACACTTCGGTCGCATCTTCTTCAACCAGGCCAATATGAGTGCCATGGGCATCCCGCAGCTTGCGGTGGTGATGGGGTCGTGCACTGCCGGCGGCGCCTACGTCCCGGCGATGGCTGACGAAACCATCATGGTGCGCAACCAGGCGACAATCTTTCTCGCCGGCCCGCCGTTGGTCAAAGCCGCGACGGGCGAAGTGGTCACCGCCGAAGATCTCGGCGGTGCCGATGTGCACTGTAAAACGTCCGGTGTGGCCGACCATTACGCAGAGAACGATGAGCACGCTCTGGCGATCGCCCGGCGCTGCGTCGCCAACCTCAACTGGAAAAAGCTTGGCCAGGTACAGACCCGCCAACCGCGCGCACCGCTCTATGCCGCGGACGAGCTTTACGGTGTGATTCCGGCACAATCCAAGCAGCCCTACGACGTGCGCGAAGTCATCGCGCGGCTCGTCGACGGCAGCGAGTTCGATGAATTCAAGGCGCTGTTCGGCACCACCCTGGTCTGCGGGTTCGCCACATTGCACGGCTACCCAATCGCGATCCTGGCGAACAACGGAATCCTTTTCGCCGAAGCCGCGCAGAAAGGCGCTCACTTCATCGAGCTGGCCTGCCAGCGCGGTATACCGCTGCTGTTCCTGCAGAACATCACCGGCTTCATGGTTGGCCAGAAGTACGAGACCGGCGGTATCGCCAAGCACGGTGCAAAGCTGGTCACAGCGGTGGCCTGCGCTCAGGTGCCTAAGTTCACCGTGGTGATTGGCGGCAGCTTTGGCGCTGGCAACTACGGCATGTGCGGTCGTGCTTATGATCCGCGCTTTCTGTGGATGTGGCCGAATGCGCGCATCGGCGTGATGGGTGGCGAGCAAGCCGCTGGCGTGCTCGTGCAGGTCAAGCGTGAGCAGGCCGAACGCAGCGGACAGACCTTCTCAGAGCAAGACGAGGCGCAGCTCAAACAGCCGATCCTTGAGCAATACGAGCACCAGGGGCATCCCTACTATTCCAGTGCCCGATTGTGGGATGACGGTGTTATTGATCCGGCGCAGACGCGCGATCTACTGGGCCTGGCACTCTCAGCGAGTCTCAACGCACCGATCGAACCGACCCGATTCGGCGTATTCCGGATGTAAGCCTGCGATCCCGCGCGCAGTGCGCTGGCCAAAGCGGCCGGTCGCGGCGCGTATTGACCGCAGGCTGGCTCGTACAGGAGAAGCAGATGACCGATTTCCAGACCATCGAATTGAACAAAGACCCGCGCGGCTTCGCCACCCTATGGCTCAACCGACCGGAAAAGAACAACGCCTTCAACGCCGAGATGATTCGCGAGCTGGTTCTGGCAATCGACGCGGTGCAAGCGGACAAGAGCCTGCGCTTCTTGCTGCTGCGCGGCCGTGGCAAGCATTTTTCGGCCGGGGCGGATCTAGCCTGGATGCAACAGTCGGCGAAGCTGGATTTCGATGCCAACCTCACCGACGCCCGTGAGCTGGCCGAACTGATGTACAGCCTCTACCACCTCAAGCTGCCAACGTTGGCAGTGGTGCAAGGCGCAGCCTTCGGTGGTGCGGTCGGGCTGGTTGCCTGCTGCGACATGGCCATCGGTGCGCACGATGCGTTGTTTTCCCTTTCCGAAGTGCGCATCGGTCTTGCGCCGGCAGTGATCAGCCCCTTCGTCGTCAAGGCCATGGGTGAACGCGCCACGCGTCGCTACGCCATGACCGGAGAGCGCTTCAGTGGCGAACGCGCCCGCGACCTCGGCCTGTTGTCAGAAACCTACGCCGCCGCCGAACTGGACGACGCCTTGCTCGGCTGGCTCGACAACCTGCTGCTTAACAGCCCGCAAGCCATGCGTGCCAGCAAGGACCTGTTGCGCGAAGCCGCCAGTATTTCGCTGAGCCCCGCGCTACGCCGCTACACCGAAAACGCCATTGCGCGCATACGGGTCAGCCCCGAAGGACAGGAAGGCCTCAATGCCTTTCTCGAAAAGCGCAAACCGAATTGGACGCAGGAGCCAGAACAATGATAACCACCCTGCTGGTCGCGAACCGGGGCGAAATCGCCTGCCGCGTGATGCGCACCGCCAAGGCCATGGGCCTGACCACCGTTGCCGTGCACAGCGCCATCGACCGCGATGCGAGGCATGCCCGCGAGGCGGACATTCGTGTTGACCTCGGCGGCGCCAAGCCGGCCGACAGTTACCTTTTGATCGACAAGCTGATTGATGCCGCCAAAGCCAGCGGCGCACAAGCGATCCATCCCGGCTACGGCTTCCTCTCGGAGAACGCGGGCTTCGCTCGCGCCATCGAGGATGCCGGCCTGATCTTCCTCGGCCCGCCCGCCTCGGCCATTGATGCCATGGGCAGCAAATCCGCCGCCAAGGCGCTGATGGAAAAAGCCGGCGTGCCGCTCGTGCCTGGCTATCACGGCGAAGCGCAGGACGTGGAAACCTTCCGCGTCGCTGCAGAGAAGATTGGCTACCCGGTGCTGCTCAAGGCCACCGCCGGCGGCGGCGGCAAAGGCATGAAGGTGGTCGAGCGTGAAGCGGATCTGGCCGAAGCGCTGCAATCGGCTCAGCGTGAGGCGCAGTCGTCCTTTGGCGACTCGCGGATGCTGGTCGAGAAATACGTGCTCAAACCGCGCCACGTGGAGATCCAGGTATTTGCCGATCAGCACGGTAACTGCCTGTACCTGAACGAGCGTGACTGTTCGATCCAGCGCCGCCACCAGAAGGTCGTCGAGGAAGCCCCCGCGCCAGGACTTTCCGCCGAACTTCGTCGCGCCATGGGCGAAGCTGCCGTCAAGGCGGCCCAAGCCATCGGCTATGTGGGCGCCGGCACGGTGGAATTTCTGCTCGACTCACGCGGTGAGTTCTTCTTCATGGAGATGAACACCCGCCTGCAAGTCGAGCACCCAGTCACCGAAGCCATCACCGGCCTGGATCTGGTGGCCTGGCAGATCCGTGTCGCGCGTGGCGAGCCGCTGCCGATCACACAGGATCAGGTGCCGCTCAACGGTCACGCAATCGAAGTGCGGCTGTATGCCGAAGACCCGGACAATGATTTCCTCCCCGCCACCGGCACCCTGGACCTGTACCGCGAATCCGCTGCTGGACCGGGCCGACGCGTCGACAGCGGCGTAGCCGAAGGCGACCAGGTATCACCCTTCTACGATCCGATGCTCGGCAAGTTGATTGCCTGGGGCGAGAACCGCGAGGAAGCACGCCTGCGTTTGCTGGCGATGCTCGATGAAACCTGCGTTGGCGGCGTGCGTACCAACCTTGCCTTCCTGCGCCGTGTGGTCGGACACCCGGCTTTTGCCGCCGCCGAGATCGATACAGGCTTCATCCCACGCCACGAACCCGACCTGATGCGCGCACCCGGCGACCTTCCGGATGACTTCTGGCAGCGGGCGGGCGAGCTGTTCGTGCAGACCGAACCGGCGAAGATCCGCGAGGACGACCTCCATTCGCCCTGGGCAAAGCGCGACGGCCTGCGCTTCGGTATGCCGGCGCGAATTGGTGTGCATCTGCAATGCAACGGTGAAAGCCGGCTGGTGCGCATCGATGCGGCCGCCAACACGGGCGAGCGTGCCCCTTCAAACGTCAGCCGCCAGCCCAAAGTGATTCGCAAGGACCAAACCTTGTACCTGGAATGGAATGGCGAGCTGCAAGCCGTCACCGCATTCGACCCCATCGCCGACGTCGAAGCCAGCCACCAGCACCACGGCGGCCTCACCGCGCCCATGAACGGCAGCATCGTTCGTGTGCTGGTCGAGGCCGGGCAAAGCGTCGAGGCCGGCGCCACATTGGTCGTGCTTGAAGCGATGAAGATGGAGCACAGCATCCGAGCCGCCGAAGCAGGCGTGGTAAAAGCCGTCTACTGCGCCGAAGGCGAAATGATCAGCGAAGGCACTACGCTGGTGGAGCTTGAGTAATGACCGCTACTGGCGGCCGGCAAACCGGGCAGCGACCGCCGGTTTTGCCGCGCGGTGGCGGGCAACGTGCGCGCTCGACCCACGCTAGAAAAGCCTGCCATAGGGAGGCGCTTGCTCGAAATTTCGACCTGGGCAAGCGTCCCCCTCGTCGCTACCAACGCACCAACATTGCCGCGCGGCTACATCCGGAAACGGCGTACCAGTCCGTTCAGTCCCACCGCCAGGCGCGACAGTTCCTGCGTCGCCACACTGGTCTGCTGGGCGCCAGCGGACGTTTGCACCGAGAGGTCGCGAATGCTGACCAGGTTCCGGTCAATTTCACGGGCGACTTGCGCCTGCTCCTCCGAGGCACTGGCGATAACCAGGTTGCGCTCGTTGATTCCGGCCACCGTCTCGGCAATCCGCGCCAGGGCAACCCCTGCAGCCTCGGCTTTATCGAGCGTGCCCTGAGCGCGAGAGGCACCTTGTTGCAATGCTTCAACTGTCAGGGTCGTGCCGTTCTGGATGCTGCCAATCATCGACTCGATCTCGCGGGTCGACTCCCCGGTGCGCTTCGCCAGCGCTCGCACTTCGTCCGCCACAACGGCGAATCCACGACCGGCATCTCCGGCGCGCGCAGCTTCAATGGCCGCGTTGAGCGCGAGCAGGTTGGTTTGTTCGGCCACGGCGCGGATCACATCCAGCACTCGGGTGATGTTGTGGGTCTGATTGGCCAGTTCGCCGGCACGTGCCGAAGCGCTGACCACGTCGTCCGCCAACGCCTGGATCGACGTGATGGCGTCTTCAAGCTGTTTGCGTCCCTGCTGAGCCGACTCGCTCGACGCCCGCGACGCTTCAGAGGTAGACACCGCATTGCTGGCTACCTCTTCGACCGCACAAGTCATTTCATTCACCGCCGTGGCGGCCTGTTCAATCTGGTCGTTCTGCCTTTGCAGGCCCTCGGTACTGTCCAGCATGACAGCGCTCATCTCTTCCGCCGAGGCCGTCAGCACATGGGCCGAGTCGTTGATTTGGCCAATGATATCGCGCAGGTTGGTCTGCATTTCGCTCAGCGAGGTCAGCAGCTCGGTGGCTTCATCATGGCCATCGACGTGCACGTCATGCGTCAGGTCTCCTTTGGCAATCTGATTAGAAACAGCGACCGCCCGGCGCATGGGCCGCACGATACTGGCGGTCAACAACACGGCCAACGCTACGGTGGAGATCAGCGCAACGAGGATCACCAACGCGATCACGATCTGAGCTTTTTGATAAACGGCAGTGGCCGCCTCTACAGCATGGTGAGCGCCTTCTTGGTTGAAGGATCGAAGCTTCGACAAGGCCTGCTCGAACTGGTGGCTCAGCTCGGTAACCCGCGCGTTAGCCTTGGCGATCTGCTCAGCGCTCGCGTTGCTATCCATCACGCGCTGCCGTTCCTGAAGCGCCTTGGGATAGGTCGCGTATACCTCTTTGACCACGCTAAATGTGCGAGCCTCGTCAGGGTTGGAGATGTGGCTTTCGTAACCAACCATCAGCTGACCGATCTCATTCATCGCAGCAGCGATTTGCTCACCACTCTTACGAAGCGTTTCGGCATCGTGAAAGGCAAGCTGACGCATGGACTCGATCCGTACGTGAGCGAAGTGCAACGCCATGTCGTCTGCGGCTGCCTGGCTTGGCATCCAGTCGGAGTCGATTTCGCTGCCCGCCGCACGTATAGCCGCCATCTGCATCAGACTGAACAACCCAAGCGCCGTCAGGAGCACAGCGACAAGCGCAAAGAACAACAGCGTGCGATGGGAGATTTTCAATTTGCGTAGCATGGCGATTCTCGGACGTGGTGCCCCGGAAGGGCCGGGTCTTCTAACCTTATCTGCCACGCTGTTCGGAACTTGAGCATCGAGGGTCTCGGTATGACCCGATGGTCAACCCCCCTTTTACCGGGAAGGCACCCGTACTTGTCATGAGGAAAACCGATGACCACTACCACTGAAATGCCACGCCGGGTACGCCTGGTTGAAGTCGGCCCGCGAGACGGCTTGCAGAACGAAAAACAGCCGATCAGCGTCGCGGACAAGGTGCGCCTGGTGGACGACCTGAGTGCTGCCGGGGTGCGCTATATCGAGGTGGGCAGTTTCGTGTCGCCTAAGTGGGTGCCGCAAATGGCGGGCTCGTCTGACGTTTTCGCTCAGATCAGGCAGAAGCCAGGCGTGACCTACGCGGCGTTGACGCCGAACCTGAAGGGGCTGGAAGCTGCCATCGAAGCCGGCGTCAGCGAAGTGGCCGTGTTTGGCGCCGCCTCGGAAGCGTTTTCGCAGAAGAACATCAACTGCTCCATTGATGAGAGCCTGGCGCGCTTTGCCCCGCTGATGATCGCCGCGCGTGAGAACGGCATTCAGGTACGCGGCTACGTCTCTTGCGTCTTGGGCTGCCCTTACGAAGGCGAGGTAGACCCTAAGCGTGTCGCGCATGTTGCGCATGAGCTGTTCGCCATGGGCTGCTATGAGGTATCGCTGGGCGACACTATCGGCACCGGCACCCCAGGCAAGACCCGTCAGCTGTTCGAAGCCGTTGCCCGTGAGGTCCCGCGTGACAAGCTCGCCGGGCATTTCCACGATACCTACGGGCAGGCGCTGGCGAACATCTATGCCAGCCTGCAAGAGGGCATTGGTACCTTCGACAGTTCAGTCGCCGGGCTCGGCGGCTGCCCCTACGCCAAAGGCGCGAGTGGCAACGTCGCCAGCGAAGACGTGCTCTACATGCTTAACGGCCTGGGTATCGAGACCGGGATTGACCTGGACATGCTGATCGCCGCAGGGCAACGCATCAGTGACGTACTGGGTCGTCCCAACGGATCGCGGGTCGCTCGGGCGCGTCTGGCCGCGCAATAACCCAACGCCATCGCCCTCACTCAAATAACAAGAGGCCTCCATGAACAAGATCTACCCCAACGCCCAGCAGGCACTCGACGGCCTAGTCGAAAACGGCATGACACTTGCCGTTGGCGGTTTCGGCCTGTGCGGCATTCCCGAAGCGCTGATCGAAGCACTGCGCGACACCGGCAAGAAAGACCTTACGGTGATCAGCAACAATGCCGGCGTCGACGGCTTCGGCCTCGGCCTGCTGCTCGAGACGCGCCAGGTGCGCAAAATGGTTTCCTCCTACGTCGGTGAGAACAAGGAGTTCGAGCGCCAGTACCTGGCCGGCGAACTAGAACTCGAATTCACGCCGCAAGGCACTCTGGCCGAGAAGCTACGCGCCGCAGGCTCGGGCATACCGGCGTTCTACACCCGCACCGGTTACGGCACGCTGATCGCCGAGGGCAAGGAAACTCGCCAATTCAACGGTGAGTGGTACGTGATGGAAGAGTCGCTGCCCGCCGATGTATCGCTGGTCAAAGCCTTCAAGGCCGACAAGGCTGGCAATCTTGTATTCAACAAGACCGCGCGCAACTTCAACCCGCTCGCCGCAATGGCCGGCAAGGTTTGTGTGGTGGAGGTCGATCATCTGGTCGAAACCGGCGAACTGGACGCCGACCAGATTCACCTGCCGGGCATCTATGTGCAGCGCATCATCCACAACCCGAACGCTGAGAAGCGCATCGAAAAACGTACGGTGAGGAGCTGATCATGGCCTGGACACGCGAACAGATGGCGCAACGCGCCGCACAGGAATTGCAGGACGGCTTCTACGTCAACCTCGGCATCGGCCTGCCAACCCTCGTCGCCAACTACATTCCGGACGGCATGGACGTCTGGCTGCAGAGCGAGAATGGACTGCTCGGCATCGGCCCCTTTCCCACCGAGGACGAGATCGACCCGGACCTGATCAACGCCGGCAAGCAGACCGTCACCGCCCTGCCCGGCAGTGCCTTTTTCGACAACGCCATGAGCTTCGGCATGATCCGCGGCGGCCATATCAACCTGGCAATTCTCGGCGCCATGCAGGTTTCCGAAAAAGGCGACCTGGCGAACTGGATGATCCCGGGCAAGATGGTCAAGGGCATGGGCGGCGCGATGGATCTGGTGGCCGGGGTCAAGCGGGTTGTCGTGCTGATGGAGCACACCGCCAAGGGCGCGCACAAGATCATCAAGCAGTGCGACCTGCCGCTGACCGGCGTCGGGGTAGTCGACCGGATCATCACCGACCTGGGCGTGCTGGATGTTACCGAGCAGGGTTTGAAACTGGTGGAGCTGGCCGACGGCGTTAGCTTCGAGGAGATGCAAGACGCCACCGGCTGCACAATCCAGCACTGAGCGCTCCAATATGGCCCGGTGCCACTGTGCATCGGGCCAGCGCAGCGTGTAGCCTTGACTCGCTTTAAACCGTAGTAAACGCGCGCCCGGCTCATCGCGAGCCGTGGGTGGATAGGCAGGACTGGATACCTTCATGGCAAAGCAGACGTACAGCATTTCCGATTTGGCCAACGAGCTCGATATCACCACCCGCGCCATACGCTTCTACGAAGAACAAGGCATGCTCTCGCCGAAGCGGCGCGGTCAGGAGCGCATCTACACCCCCAAGGATCGTGTTGCCCTGAAGCTCATCTTGCGCGGCAAGCGCATCGGCTTCTCCCTCGCCGAATGCAAGACGCTGATCGAACTCTACGATCCCAAGGCCGGCAATCAGAAGCAGCTGAACATCATGCTCGGCATGATTGCTGAACGCCGCCAACAGCTCGAACAACAGCTGCTGGATATCCAGCAGATGCAGCTGGAACTCGATACAGCCGAGGAACGCTGCCTCACCGCCCTTAAAGCGACCGTGGACAAGGATGCGGGCTGAGCTCGGCTAACGCTTCCGTCATTGGCATCTGACGCCTCCCACCGAATCGTCATTGTTTAAGGTCCGCTTGGGCGCCAAATGGCGCCGCGATTGCTGGCTTACCGGTTGTAACCGTCCAGATAAATAGACACCAGTCCAACGATCTGGACAGCCCTCCTAGCGACACTGGTGAGTGTCCGGCCAATTGGACACCCGTCAATTCGGCAGCGCCCCTAGAAGCCCCAGGCCCGCGGGTTACCAGGTTTTTTAACAGTCAGGCACAAAACCTGCTAAGTAATACATGCACGGCGCCAGAACACCTGGCGGGACGAAAAAGCGCTGCTGCTCCCGTCCCGCTTTCCGGCCTACTGAACGCCGGTCTGCGCCTCTGGTTACCAAAACAAAAAAAAAGAAGGAAACCGCAATGTCGATATCCAAAAACCTGTCCCGTCTCGCCTGCGCCATCGGTGCCACCACCGTTCTCAGCGCCAGCCTGATCAGCGCTGACGCCATGGCTGTCGAGAAGATCCGCTGGCAAGTGCCGTTGGCCTTCCCGTCGCACCTGGTCGGTCTAACCACTCCAATCAAACACCTGTCCGAGTCGCTCAAGGCCATTTCCGGCGGCGATATCCAGCTGCGCTATTACGAGCCCGGCGAACTGGTGCCGCCGTTCGAAATCATGGATGCGGTCAGCAATGGCAAGTACCCGGCTGGCTATACCTGGATCGGCTACGATCAGGGCACCATCGCCTCACTGCCTCTGTACTCCGGCGCGCCGTTCAACATGGAGCCGCCAGCCTATCTGGCCTGGTACTACGAGGGTGACGGCAAGAAACTGCTGGAAGAAATCTATGCCGAGCGCAACATCCACCCGATGCTCTGCAGCATCATCGGCCCGGAAGGCGCCGGCTGGTTCGCCAAGCCAGTCGAGAAGCTGGAAGACTTCGACGGCCTGCGTATTCGCTTTGCCGGCATCGGCGGCAAGGTGCTGGAAAAACTTGGCGCTTCGGTCACGATGATCCCTGGTGGCGAGATTTATCAGGCGCTGGAGCGCAAGACCATCGACGCCACCGAGTTCTCGCAGCCGGCGATCGACAAGATGTTGGGCCTCGACCAAATCATTAAGAACTACATCATGCCCGGCTGGCACCAGACGCTGACCACTTCGCACCTGTTGGTGAACAAGGACGTCTGGGACAAGCTTGAGCCACAAAGCCGCGCGCTGATCGAGATGGGTTGCGAATCGGCCACCCTCAAAGGTTTTGCTGAAAGCGAATGGGCCCAGCCGACCGCCTTGCGCGAGTACGAAAAGCAGGGCGTGAAAGCGCAGGTGTTGCCAGAAGAAGTGTTGCGTGAGCTGGAGCGCGTGACCAACGAAGTGCTCGATGAAATCGCGGCCAAGGACGAAATGTTCAATCGCGTCCTGACCAGCCAGCGTGACTTCATGAAGCACCACTCGATCTGGCACGGCAAAGGCTACTTGCCGCGCGATTATTACAAGTACGAGTGATCCACTCATCAAAGCCTAGCGCCCGCTAGGGCTGGCTTGTCAGTTACGTATGGCCTGGTGTGCTGAGGTTCTCTGCGGTCGGTGGGCAACTGCCGAAGCGCAGTCACGCAGTCTTAGCACAACAGGTGAAGAATCTGGCCGACCTGACAAGCTCTAGCGGCACGGCCTGCGTGCCGTGTCTTCCCCTGGTTCGGATCTCCGAGGTGGCCGTGTCCGCTCATCCCGTTTCCCCTAACGAAGCCGTGCCCGCCGCTCAAGCGGATGTACTGCCTCACAACAAGCTGTCCTGGTGGCTGGACAAAGCGCTGGTCGCCATCGGCGAAGCCAGTGCATGGATCTGGCTATTGGTTTTGGCGGTCGTGTTGACCAACGTGTTCAGCCGCTTTGTCCTCTCTCGCGGCTCGATCGCGCTGGAAGAAATGTCCTGGCATCTGTTCGGTGCAGCCCTGATGCTCGCCCTGGCGTACGCCGTAGTGCGAGATGACCATGTCCGCGTCGATGTACTGCGTGAGAAGTTCACGCTGCGCAGCCAGGCCATCATCGAACTGCTGGCGATCCTGATACTGGCATTGCCGATCGTGGTGCTGATGGTCGACGCACTGGTGCCGTTCGCCTACCAGGCTTTCATCTATGACGAGCGCTCGCAGGCGCCGAGCGGCCTGCCACATCGTTACATTTTCAAAAGCGTATTGCCCATCGGCTTGACGCTGGTAGCACTGGCGCTGCTTTCACGCGCCACGCGTTGCAGCACGCTGCTGTTCAATTTTCCGCGGGCCTTTGTAGCCCCGACGCATGTCCGCGACCGCGGCCATTCGCAGCCCTGATGGAGTAGCCGTAATCATGGGTCTGGAAGAAATTCTCGTCATCAGCATGTTCGCCACCTTCATGGGGCTGCTGCTGCTTGGCTTCCCCGTTGCCTGGTCGCTGGCCGGCATCGGGCTGCTGTTCGCCGTACTCGGCCACGTGATGGTCGAACACTTCGACGCCGATCTCTGGTTCACCTGGGACGGTACCATCGGCGTTCTGGACGCCCGCATCTACGGCATCGTCGCCAATGAGCTGATGGTCGCTCTGCCGCTGTTTATCTTTATGGGCATCATGCTTGACCGCTCCGGCATCGCCGAGCGACTGATGCACAGCCTCGTTCGCATACTCGGTCCGTTGCGTGGCGGTTACGCCGTAACGGTCGTGCTGGTGGGCATCCTGCTGGCCGCATCCACCGGTATCGTCGGCGCCTCGGTGGCCCTGCTCGGCATGCTCTCGATTGGGCCGATGCTGCAGGCCAAGTACAACAAGAGCCTCGCCGTCGGCACCGCCTGTTCGGTTGGCACCCTGGGCATTCTGATTCCGCCAAGCATCATGTTGGTCCTGATGGCCGACCGACTCGGTACGTCGGAAGCCTCAGTGGGCAAGCTGTTCATGGGTGCGCTGATACCCGGGATGATGCTGGCACTGATGTACATCCTCTACATCGTTGTGGTGTCGTGGCTGAAGAAAGACTTTGCGCCTGCTCCGGCCAACCGCCAAAAGCTCGATGCAAAGGCGCTGATCGATGTGTTCTGGGCGGTGGTGCCACCCTTCGTGCTGATTCTGGCGGTGCTGGGCTCGATCTTCTTCGGCATCGCCACCACCACCGAGGCCTCTGCTGTAGGCGCATTCGGCGCGGTGTTGATGGCCGCCCTCAGCCGTAAGTTGAACATGGCGGTGCTGAAGGAAGCGCTCTACCAGACCAGCCGCACCTCAGCATTCATCTTCGGCATCTTCATTGGCGCCACGGTGTTCGCCGCCGTGTTGCGTGGGCTGGGCGGCGATGACGTGATCCGCGCGGCGCTCACCGGCCTGCCATTCGGCCAGACTGGGGTGTTGCTGACCGTCCTGTTCATCACGTTCTTGCTGGGCTTTTTCCTGGATTGGGTGGAGATCACCCTGATCATCCTGCCGCTGGTGGCGCCGGTGCTGTTTTCCATGGGCGTGGATCCGCTGTGGTTTGCCGTGCTCTTCGCGCTGTGCCTGCAGACCTCGTTTCTTACCCCGCCGGTGGGCTTCGCGTTGTTCTATATCAAGGGAGTCTGCCCGCCGGAAGTCACGACGCGGGACGTCTATCTCGGCGTCATGCCCTACATCCTGATCCAGCTGCTGGGCCTGGCGCTGGTTTTCTTCTTCGCGCCATTGGCGACATGGCTGCCCAACGAGGTGTACGGACTCTGAGCCCGGACCCGGCTGCCTTGCCCCTGGCAGCCGGCGCCTTCCATAATCGGCCGAACCTCACCGGACAGCTCTAACCCATGGCAATCGCCCGCAACGACCTTGATCTCAACGGCCTGACCATCGGCGTATCTCCCGAACGTTTCCGTGCGGTGGCCATGCCGCTGTTATTCGACCACCTCAATGCCCAATGCGAAGGCACCATTGCGGTCAACCGCCAGGCACGCATTGTCTGGATCAACGATAAATACGCCGAGAAGATCGGCATCAGCGACCCGCGTAGCGTACTCGGTAAGGAAATCGAAGAGGTGCTGCCCGCCAGCCGCTTGCGCGAGGTAGTGGAAAGCGGCCAGCCGAGCATGCTCGACCTGATGGCCTTCGGCAGCGAGCATTTCGTCGTCACGCGCATTCCGCTTCGTGACGAGGATGGCACCCTGGTCGGCGCGCTGGGTTTCGTCCTGTTCGACCGCGCACGACATCTCAAACCGTTGATGTCCAAGTTCACCACGCTGCAGACGCAGCTGGTCGCCACCCAGAACGAACTGGCCAAGGCTCGCCGAGCGCGCTACACCATCGCCGGCTTCATCGGCACCAGTCCGGCCGCCAGCGAAGTGAAACGCCAAGCACGGCGTGCCGCCCAGCTGGACGCTACGGTGCTGATCCGTGGCGAGACCGGTACCGGCAAGGAGCTGTTGGCCCAGGGCATCCACAACCTGTCGCCGCGTGCCAACGGACCTTTTGTTGCAGTCAACGTCGCGGCAATTCCGGAAACGCTGGTTGAAGCCGAGTTGTTCGGTACTGCGCCCGGCGCCTTCACAGGTGCTGATCGCAAAGCGCGCATCGGCAAGTTCGAAGTGGCCAACGGCGGCACTCTCTTCCTCGATGAAATCGGCGACCTGCCGTTGGCACTGCAGGCCAAGCTGTTGCGCGTGCTGCAGGAACAGGAAATCGAGCCGCTGGGCTCCAACCAGGTCAAGCCGCTGAATGTGCGGGTAATCGCTGCCACGCACATCGACCTGGAAGCCAAGGTCGCCGCTGGCGAGTTCCGCGATGACCTTTACTACCGGCTCAACGTGCTGGCGCTACAGGTGCCGCCGCTGCGCGAACGCGCTGCTGACATCCCAGCCGTAATCGAACACCTGCTCGACGACATTGCCAACCGCTCCGGTCAGGCACCCATGGAACTCGCACCGAGCGCCATCGCACTGCTGTGCAATCAGCCGTGGCGGGGCAACGTACGCGAGCTGGGCAATCTGCTGGAACGCGCCCAGCTGAGCACGGATGGCAGCCCGCTGGAAGCACGCCATTTCTCACCGCTGCTGGGCTCGACGACCACCGCCGCGCCGCAGGCTGCCGCCATGCCCAGTGAGCCGATGCTTGCTGAACCGGCACCGGAACCCAACGCACCATTACAACGTCTGGCCGAAAGCGTCGCCCAGGCCGAGCGCCGCGCCTTGCAGACCGCCCTGCTCGCCTGCAAAGGCAACCGCCGCCGAGCCGCGACGGAGCTGGGCATATCCCGAGCCAGTCTGTATTCGAAGTTGCAGTTACATGGACTGAGCGAACGGTAGCGCGATAGCTAGAAGTTCGATAAGCAATGATGGGTGCCTTGCTGCGGCTGATGTCCGTCGTTAACGTAACGAACCGTTGACTGTCGCAGGATGCGCAAAGAATGACATTTACGATTCGCCCGGTTTGCCACGAAGATCTGCCGGCTATCTGTGAATGGCCGCAGGACGAAGCAGAACTCTTCTATTGCTTTCCAAAAGCTCATTACCCACTCACTGAGGGCCAACTGCTCGAGGCGATCGCTCAACGCGCCGAGTCGTCCGTCGTCGTCCAATCAGGCCGGCCCGTAGCATTCGCGAACTTCTACCGATGGGATCAGGGTGGGGTTTGCTCAATCGGGAACGTTATCGTTGCGCCAAGCGCGCGCAGGTCCGGGGCTGCAGGTTTCCTCGTCGACCAACTTTGCGCGGTTGCCTCCTCGAAATTTGCGGCCGCCCAGGTGCAGATCTCTTGTTTCAGCTTGAACACAGCAGGCCTGCTGCTCTATCCGAAGCTCGGGTTCGTGCCATTCGCGATCGAAGAAAGACAGAGTCGGGCCGGTGAACGCATCGCGTTAGTTCATCTCCGTCGCAACCCGCCATCGGCAGGGCAATAACAAAACTGTTTTGCCACCGGTAGCCGCAGACGACACACCCGCTGCGGCCATGGATGGCCCGAATGACTATTGCGCCAGCCAGCCGCCGTCGACATTCCAGGCAACGCCGCGGACCTGGCGAGCAGCATCGCTGCACAGGAAGACGGCCAGCTCGCCCAGCTGTTCCGGCGTCACGAAATCCAGCGACGGTTGTTTTTCCATCAGCAGCTCACGGGTCGCCTGGCTCGGGTCGCCGTGGGCCTGGGCCTTGCTATCGATTTGCTGCTGCACCAGCGGCGTCAGTACCCAACCAGGACAGAGCGCGTTACAGGTAATGCCGGTGGTAGCTGTTTCCAACGCCACGGTTTTGGTCAGGCCGACCAGGCCGTGCTTGGCGGCCACGTAAGCGGCCTTCTGCGCCGAGGCCACCAGGCCATGAACCGAGGCGATGTTGATGATCCGCCCCCAGTTGCGCTCACGCATGCCCGGCAAGGCGAGGCGCATGGTGTGAAACGCCGAGGACAGGTTGATGGCAATGATGGTGTCCCAGCGCTCCACGGGGAATGCTTCGATGGGAGCGACATGTTGGATGCCAGCATTGTTGACCAGCACATCGACCGAACCGAGGTCGCGCTCCGTCCGGCTGACCAAATCGGCGATCTGATCCACATCGGACACGTCGGCAGGATGGTGCAGCACGCGCGTGCCGTATGCCGAGACACGTTCGAGGGCAGCATCAACATCGCCGAAGCCATTTAGCATCACCTGTGCGCCCGCCTCGGCCAGCTTGCAAGCGATACCCAGGCCAATGCCGCTTGTCGACCCGGTGATCAGCGCGGTCTTGCCTTTCAAGTTCATGACGGGCTCCGTTGGCTGCGAAGGGCTACCAAACCTGCGGAAGGTACCCCGCTTGGCTGTTCTTCAGCATAGCGACAGGTAAGACGGGTGACGGGCACCAAGACGGCGAAAAGGGGCGGACGATGATTCGGGTTGGACCGATTGATCGGTTCGGGTAAGGCTGTCATGAGGTTTTCCTTGTTGTTCTGATCGCGCCCGGTTCAGGCGCCACCGCCTCGATGGAGCACGGAGCGAGCAAGCGAGACAGTCGAACCCAGCGAAAGCCGTGCCAGACTCCACCGAATGTCGCACGCACAGCAAAACCGCCTCTCCATGGCATCAGATCGGCCCCGACGCCGTGGACCACCCAGATAGGAATGTCCACGTTTCTGGACATGCCTATCTGGCCACACATGCCGGCGCATGTTATGTCCCGTTGGCTGGATGGTATCGAGCCCTCTTGAGCAACAGACCAGCATTGCGAAAGCCAGATAGCCCGACCGTTTGCATGTGGGATTGTTGTCTATGCTCAATCTCAGCCGTGAGGCCGGTTCGTTGCCGCCTCCCCCAGCCCTCTCAGCCGAGCCCATCATGCAACTGATCTATGCACCAGCGTCACCCTTCGCCCGCAAGGTCCGCGTACTGGCCAGCGAAACCGGCCTGCTACCCCGCCTGCAGCTAATCGAAACAGCAGTGCTGCCGGTCTCCCTCAATGAGCGCGTGAATACGCTTAACCCGTTGGGCAAGATTCCAGTGCTGATGCTCGACGATAGCGAGGTGCTGTACGACAGTCGCGTAATCTGCGAATACCTCGATAGCCTGCATGACCGGCCGAAGCTGTTCCCTGCTGAACCGGCCATACGCTGGAAAACGCTGCGTCTCGCAGCGCTGGCCGATGGGGTGATGGAAGCGGCTGTGATCACCCGTTACGAGCGCGCCGCACGGCCGATGGAGCGGCAGTGGGATGAGTGGATTGATGGACAGCTCGGCAAGGTTCGCCGTGCCCTCAGCGCGTTGAACGACGACAGCGAATCGCTACAAGGCCCGCTGGACATCGCTCAGATCGGGATTGCCTGCGCCCTGGGTTATTTGGATTTTCGCTTCGCCGAGCTGAGCTGGCGAAACGAGTTCCCGGCGTTGGTGACCTTTCAGGACGCACTCTCACAGCGCGAGTCAATGCAGCTCAGCGAGCCTGCCTAACTCTCGAAGCAGGTGATGGCACCTCGGAATGGCGGCGTCACCGCTCCAATGCCTGTGCGCGCTGCGCCATTAACTCAACGACCCAGTCGATAAATACCCGCAGCTTGGCGCTCACATGCCGGTTCGGCGCGTATGCGAGGTACATGGGCATCGGCTCGAGTTGCCAATCGTTGAACAGGGGCACCAGCTCGCTGCGCGCCAGCGGTTGTTCGGCCATGTAGTCCGGCAGCCAGAACACCCCTAATCCCGCCAGGCCTGCAGCCAGATAGGCATTACCATCGTCCACGGATAGCACGTAGCGGCCTTGCACATTGACGCGTTCATCCCCGCGGTGCATCGCATAGGGGAAGGTCTTCCCGGTGCGCGCCCAGATAAAACCAACGATGCGGTGATGCGTGTCCTCCAGTTCCCGAGGATGCAGCGGCATGCCGGCACGCGACAGATAATCCGGCGCCGCGTACACACCCAGGCGAAGATCGCCTATGTGCCGAGCCATCAGTGATAGATCGGTTAGGTCGCCGCCGCGCACAACGCAATCCACTCGTTCATCGATCAGGTCAACCTTACGATCACTCACGCCCAGATCCAGCTGAATCTCGGGGTATCTGGCATGAAATGCGGGCAGTGCTGGAATCAGGATCAAGCGTGCAAACGGACTCGGGACATCAACGCGCAAACGTCCACGCGGCGACGTCGCCGCACTGGACAGGCTGGTTTCAGCATCGTCCATGTCCGCCAGCAACCGCACCACCCGCTCGTAGTAAGCGGCGCCATCGGCCGTGACATTGACCTTGCGCGTGGTGCGATTGAGCAGCTGGACGCGCAGACGTGCCTCGAGTTGCTGGACCAGCTGCGTGACGCTGGTTTTGCTCAGGTGCAGCGTCTGGGCAGCCTTGGTGAAGGTGCCGGTTTCGACCACGGAGGCAAAGGCCTGCATCGCGACAAAACGGTCCATGTCAGCTCCAGCGTTGTGATTGTTTGGGATTCAAGAACAGTGCTGATCAGATTATCGCGTTTATCCGTGCCGCACAGCCTTCTACAGTGCTGGCTCAAACCGCAACGGGGCAATCACGCCCTTGCCGAAGGAGCCCATCATGACAATCCGCGACGTAGTATTTCCGGCTGGCCGCCAGGCCCTGTACGAGCGCAATCGTTACTCGCCAGCGATCCGCAGCAATGGATTCCTGTTCGTTTCAGGACAGGTGGGCAGCCGCGAAGACGGCTCACCCGAACCAGATCTGCAAGCGCAGGTTCGGCTGGCTTTCGAAAATCTAAATGCGATCCTCAAGGAGGCTGGTTGCACATTCGAGGACGTCATTGACGTGACTGTCTTTATGGTCGATCCGCAAACCCAGTTCGAGAAGGTCTGGGAAGTCGTCCCGGAGTATTGGGGCAACGCGCCTCACCCGACACTGACCGCGCTGGGCGTAACCTGGCTGTACGGTTTTCAATTCGAGATCAAGGTCATCGCGAAACTGCCCGAGGCCAGCGGCGCCTGCCCCGCTTGTCGAGCGACTGGAGCCGGTCAATTCGCCTAGGCGAACGGCCTCGACGGCTGCCTTCGCGATCAAGCGAGCATAAAGACTGCCCGCTGTCCATGGCGCGCTGGCTGTCAGCTGTTCAACACGCCGTCCACCAGCGCCTTGGCCTCTTCCTGGATGCGCTTGAGGTGCGCCTCGCCCTCGAAGCTTTCCGCGTAGATCTTGTAGACGTCCTCGGTACCGGACGGCCGCGCCGCAAACCAGCCGTTGTCAGTCACCACCTTGAGGCCGCCAATTGCGGCGCCGTTGCCTGGCGCTTCGGTGAGAATCTGGGTGATTGGCTGGCCGGCCAGCTCGCTGGCGGTGACCTGCGAAGCCGATAGCTTGCCGAGCTTGGCCTTCTGCTCGCGGTCTGCGGCGGCATCGATGCGCTGATAGACCGGGGAACCGAAGCGCTCCGTCAGCGCCTGGTAGCGCTCGCCAGGATCCTTGCCAGTCACCGCGGTGATCTCCGCAGCCAGCAGGCCGAGAATCAGACCATCCTTGTCGGTAGACCAGGCACCGCCTTGCTTGCGCAGGAAAGACGCGCCAGCGGATTCTTCACCGCCGAAGCCCAGGCTGCCGTCCATCAAGCCATCAACGAACCACTTGAAGCCCACCGGCACCTCGACAACTTTGCGGTCAATGCCCTTGGCAACACGGTCGATCATCGAGGACGACACCAAGGTCTTGCCGATGCCCGCCCCAGCGCTCCACTCGGGGCGGTGAGTGAAGAGGTATTCGATGGCAACGGCCAGGTAATGATTGGGGTTCAGCAGCCCCACCGAGCGCGCAACGATGCCGTGCCGGTCATGGTCGGTGTCGCAGGCGAAGGAGACGTCGAAGCGGTCCTTGTTCTCAATCAGACCGGCCATGGCGTGGGGCGAGCTGCAATCCATGCGGATCTTGCCGTCCCAGTCCAGTCGCATGAAGCGGAAGGTGGGATCGACGCGGGTCGAGAGCACTTCGAGCGGCAGGCCGTAGCGTTCGGCAATGCGCGTCCAATAATGCACGCCGGCGCCGCCGAGTGGGTCAACGCCGAACTTGAGACCGGAGTTGCGGATGGCCTCCAGGTCGATCACCTGTTCCAGACCACCCACATAACTGTCGATGAAGTCGAAGCGTTGAGTGGTCAATGCTTTGAGGGCCTGCGAATAATCCATTCGTTGCACGCCCTTGAGCCCGGCGACCAGCAGCGCATTGGCGCGCTCCTGAATCCACTTGGTTACACCGGTATCGGCCGGGCCGCCATTGGTGGGGTTGTACTTGAAGCCGCCGTCGGCAGGCGGATTATGCGACGGCGTGATGACGATACCGTCAGCCAGGCCGCTGCTGCGGCCGGCGTTGTATTCGAGGATGGCGTTGGAGATGGCCGGGGTCGGCGTGTATCCGGGCTCGCCATTGGTTTCGCTGCAACCGGCGTCGATGCGTGTCTCAACGCCGTTGGCTGCCAACACTTCCAGGGCGGATACGAACGCCGGCTCGGACAGCGCGTGGGTATCCATGCCGACGAAGATCGGACCGTCGATGCCCTGCTCCCGGCGGTAATCGCAGATCGCCTGTGTGGTTGCCAGGATATGCCACTCGTTGAAGCTGTTCTTCAGTGACGAGCCGCGGTGGCCGGAGGTGCCGAAAGCGACTTGCTGCGCCGGATCGGATGGATCAGGGCGCTCGCTGTAATACCGCGAAATCAGCCGCGGAATGTTGGTCAGGGTGTGCTCGGCGGGGAGGCGTCCTGCGTTGAGGTCGAGGCTCATCAGTCGTTCCTTTGGAAGATCAGTAGGTCGATTCAGGCAGAACCCTGAGTTCTGCCGAGGGTGTCGAACGCAAAATGACGGTGGCAACCGGCACTTATCTACGCGCTTCGACCATGCACCCTCGGGATTTGGTTCCCCACAGTTGCATCGAAAGCGCATGCGCAGCGGTGGCGCATGATAGAGCGCGCCGGCCGTGCCGCGAAGGGCCTGCCTATCCGACGAGCATTGTCGACTCCCGAAGGGCCGGGCGAGCCAGAACGTATGTGCAGCTCTCAGCCATCGAGCTCCCGCCGCCGGTCGGAATGCGCCAACCAGAACAGCGGCATGCCTGACTTCGGCCGATACAAACGGGCAAGCAGCCACTTAGCGCAACTCTTCGAGCCCGGCCAATCATCGATGACTATTACCATCGCAACTAGCACCCCCAACGAAGCGGCAGGCTACACCGCCATGACCCGCCGGGCGTCACTCGGCTTCATCTATGTGGTCGCTGCGCTTTTCGTCACCGTTGCCCTGGCGCTGGTCTATCTGTGCATTGCGCTGGACGAGCAGCAGGTACAGCACAGCGAAACAGACGCAGCCAAGGCAATGGAAAGCCGGCAAGACAAAATCGGCACCGCGCTGGCCGACTATGCCTTCTGGAATGACGCCTACAAGCACATGAGCGGCGAGGTCGATGCCGCCTGGGCCTTCGATGGCGACAACATCGGCCCTTCGCTGTTTTCGACATACGGTCTGGACGGCGTCTTCGTTCTGGGTCCCGACGCATCGACCCGCTATGCCATCGTCAACGGCGAATTGAGCGACGTGGATGCCAGCGACTGGATAGCCGGAGACCTGTCCGCGCTATTGGCCAGCGCACGTAGCAAGTCTCCTCAAGATGGTGTCACCCAGGTCTATTTCTCTGTCACCAATATGCCGGCGGTTGTGTCGGCGGCGGTGATACGGCCGGACAGCTCGTACGACGATTTCGAAAACCTGTCCTATCTCGTCTATGTTGACGTGCTGACCCACCCGAAGCTGAAAGCGATTGACGAAGCATTCGATCTGACCGGGCTCACCGCCACCATCGGCGCGCTTCCCGACGGACCACGACCCAGGCTAATACTGCACGGGGAGCTCGGGGTCGCGATCACGCTGCAATGGCAGAGCGAGGCGCTCGGCCGGTCGGTGCTGCAAAAATTTCTGCCGATGCTGTTGCTGCTCGCCACGCTGGTCGCCTTGCTGATGTTTTGGCTGCGCAGGCGTGTCATCCATGCAGCGGACATGATTGATGCGGCCCAGCAGGCGCTGCGGGTAAGCGAACAGCGCTTCAAGAATATTTCCGAAGCATCTTCGGACTGGATCTGGGAAACCGACTCTCAGCAAAGACTGACGTTCCTGTCCGAGCGCTTCACTCAGGTGACGGGTTTGCCGTGTCACGCCTGGATCGGGCGGCCGCTCACCGAGCTGATGACCTATGACAAACAGCTGATGGCTGCCTCCGCCGAGGCCGGCAACGCTGCCGGGCGCAAACCGATCCCCTGTGAACTGCGCGACGACAACCAGAGCCTGCGCTACTGCCAGCTCTCGGCCCGCGCCGTGCGAGCCGAAGACCTGCTACAGGGGTATCAGGGCACGGTCTGCGATATCACTGAGGAGATCGAAGCCAAGGCGCGCATCGAGCACATCAGCCAGCACGACGCACTGACCGGGCTGGCCAATCGTCACCGCCTGAATCATTTCCTCAACACCCGCCTGAGCGACGGTATGTGTGGAGAGAGTCCCGTGTTTGTCCTGGCGTTGGACCTGGACCGCTTCAAGCCCATCAACGACACCTTCGGCCACGCTGCGGGCGACGTGGTGCTGCGCGAGGTGGCCAGTGCGCTCGCCAACGGCACGCGGGGAGCGGACCTGGTAGCAAGGCTCGGCGGCGACGAATTCATCGTTGTGGCAACGGACTGTCGAACCCAGGAACAGGCAGAACGGCTGTGCCTGCGGCTGATCGAGCAAATCAACCATCCTATAAGAATCGGCGCGAACGAGGTCAGCGTGGGCGCCAGCATCGGTATCGTCTCAGCGCCCTATGACGGGCTTACCGCGGAGGACCTGCTGCGCTACGCAGACATCGCGCTCTACGAGGCCAAGTCCAGCGGCCGCAATCTGTTCAGGTTCTACGAGCCGGCGATGAACGAGCGAATCATGGAGCGCAGGCAACTCGAAATGGACATGCGGCAGGCCTTGCGCCGCCATGAGTTCCGTCTCGATTTCCAGCCGCGCTACGATGCGCCTTCGCAAACCATCGTCGGTGCAGAGGCGCTGGTGCGCTGGCAGCATCCGATCCGCGACTTGCTCAGCCCCGCCTGTTTCATCCCATTGGCCGAGGAAACCGGCCTGATTGTAGAGCTCAGCGACTGGGTGCTTCGTGAAGCCTGCCTGAACGCGCTGAGCTGGGGTGACGAGCTGATGGTCTCGGTGAACCTTTCCCCGGTGGAGTTTCAACGCAGCGATCTGGTTGATCGTGTTGCGAAAGTTCTTGAGGGCACCGGCATCGCCCCGCAACGTCTGGAACTGGAGATTACCGAAAGCGTAATGCTCGAAGATGCCGCCTCGGCGCTAACGACCATGAACCAGCTCAAGGCGCTGGGCGTTCGCCTGTCCATGGATGACTTCGGCACCGGATACTCCTCGTTGAGCTATCTGCGAAGCTACCCATTCGATGGAATCAAGATTGACAGGAGTTTTATCTCAGAGCTCGACCAATCACAAAGCAGCGAAGCGATTGTCCACGCCATTGTCAGCATGGGTCACGCCCTCTCGCTGACCGTGACAGCCGAAGGCATCGAGACCGTCGCTCAGCTTGGCAAGCTGACCGAGCTTGCTTGCGATCAGGCTCAGGGCTTCTACCTCGGCCGGCCCATGTCACCGCTGCTGTTCCAGCAGGTTCTGGCCGATGCCCAGATGGCAAGTGTCGATGCGGCGGGCGTGCGCTAAGCGCTCTTGGAACCCGCACGTACAGGCCGGCCCGGAGGGACTGGCCTTGCGCCCTCAAATAGCGCCCGTTTCAGCCTGCGCGTCCAAGGCGGCTGATACTGTTTCAGCCAGATGCTCAAGCGTGAACGGCTTGGTCATCATGCTCATGCCCGCCCCGAGAAACTCCGAGCGAATCGCGGCGTTTTCGGCGTAACCGCTGATGAACAGAACGGGCAGATCCGGCCGTTTCTGCTGGATGATTTCGGCCAGTTGGCGGCCGTTCAGCCCGGGCAGCCCGACGTCGGTTATCAACAGGTCCAGCGTACGCAAGCCATCGAGCAAACTCAGCGCCTGCTGACCATCTTCAGCGAGGTGCACCTGGTAGCCGAAGTCCTCCAGCGCGGCGGCGAGCAACAGGCGTACCGAATCATCATCCTCCACCACTAGGATCGTCTGCCCTCGTCCGGAGGTCAGATCCACGGACGCGGTGATTGACCCATTCTCGACTGCAGGCGACTGCGCCAGGGGTATGTACAAGGTGATCAAGGTACCGGCCCCCTCCTCGCTGGTCACCGAGACGAAACCGCTGCTCTGCTGAACGAATCCGTAGACCATGGACAGACCCAACCCGGTGCCTTGCCCCAAGGGTTTGGTGGTGAAGAAGGGTTCGAAGATCTTCCCCAGCACGGGCTCGGGAATACCGACCCCCGTGTCCGATACCCTGATGCTGACGTAGCGCCCCCTGTGACCACCCAGACGAGCCGCCTCTGTCTCGTCGATATCGGCTCGGCTGGTAGCAATCGCCAGAATGCCGCCATCTGGCATGGCATCACGCGCATTGATGCTTAGGTTCAACAAGGCGTTTTCAAGCTGGTTGGGGTCGACTAATGCCAAGCCGGCACCGTCATCAAGCTGCAGCTCAAGCTTGATCCGCTCCGTCAGCGTCCGTTTGAGAAGGTCGCTTAGCGACAGGATCAGCGGATTCACTGAAACGGTGCGGGCTTCGAGCGACTGCCGACGGGAGAACGCCAACAAGCGCTGGGTCAGGGCTGCCGCTCGGCTGGCGGACGTATGAGCGGCCGTCATGTAACGATCCAGATCACCGTATTGCTGCCGCCCTATACGGAGGCGCATCAGGTCCAATGCGCCGATGACGCCCGTAAGCATGTTGTTGAAATCGTGAGCGATGCCACCGGTGAGCTGGCCCACCGCGTCCATCTTCATGGATTGGCGCAGCTGGTCTTCGGTTCGGGCTCGTTCTTGGCTTTCCAGCGTCAGTTTCTCTAACGCCTCTTCCAGCGCACGGGTACGAGCCTTGACCTGAAACTCAAGATCATCGTTGAACCGACGCAGCATTTCTTCGTTCTGCTTTTCAGCATTAATATCAATGACGACCAAGGCGGCGCCCCGGATCTCCCCCTGGCTGTCGTACAGCGGCACCGCATTGACGCGTGTCCATAGCTCAGGCCCGTCGTCGGGGTAGTAGCGGAAGTCAGCACCTTCCACCATTTCGCCGCGCAGAGCCCGGGCGCCTGCAAATTGATCCGGAGGGATCCGTTGACCCAGGCTATCGAGGCCCACCCATCGCTGAGCATCCCGACCATCAGAGGATGGGATTCTTCGGTTGGGGACATACCGCTCGTAGGTGGGATTACTGAGCACGGTGGTGCCGTTTGTATCGATCAGGCAGATGCCAACCGGAAGGTGTTCGACCAGGCTCTCGAGTGTTGCCTGCTGCTCAGCAAGCTCCACGAGACGGTCTGCGATCTCGAACTGACGCAGGCGGGAGCGCCAGGCCATTGCCACGGTGCTCAGCAGGGCTGCCGGTCTGATGGGCTGTTCGAGAATGACCAGGTCCGCTACCCACTCGGGTAAGCGCTTCTTGACTGCCAGAAAATCAGCGCGGGATTCGCTCTGCGTATCTGTGACCACAATAAAGGGGATGTCCGCCCCGTCACCTTGCTCGGCGACGGTAGGCCCGTTCGCCATCGCCGACGCAAGGAATTGATCGGTTGCGATCACCGCACCCACTCGGTAATCCATTTGTTGAAACAGGCTTTCGCTATCGGAGCAGAAAGCAAGTTCATAACCCTCTTCGTCCAGCAGTTGGACAAGGCGAGAGAAATCGACGCCACAGCCGGTGCCAATCAATAGCCGCCTGGCATCGGATAAAATGTCAGCAGTCACGTCGGTGCTCTTCCGGTAATCAGGAGCAGGTAAGGTTTACCTTCGCGTCCGTTTAGCAATCAAACGTCTGCATTGAAGAATCGATAGATACGCCGGCCACAAAGGCTGAAGGCGATGCTGTGCTGGATTGGGCAAGAGCCCGATAGTCAGCCTTCACAACAGCTTGGCCAGCATGGGAGTAATAGCGTCGACAGATGGTACAGAGCCGGCCGTGCGGGCAGAAGACACCGTGCATCCGAATCAGACGAATATTGAGTTGCGACTTCAGCGCAGTCCAAACGTCGAAGAGATCAACTTGCCCGACGATCGATGATGTAGTCACCCAGCTGGGCCAGCGGCATAGGCTTTGCGAACAGGTAACCCTGTGCCTCGTCGCATGCCGAACGCATCAACTGCCGCAGCATATCGGCGTCCTCTACGCCTTCGGCCACGACGCGCATGCCAAGCGAATGGCACATTTCGGTCACCGCCTTGATGAAATCGAGACAGTTGTCAGCCTTGGCGGTTGGGCAAAGGAAGGTCCGATCAAGCTTCACAACATCGATGGGATATTGGCGCAAATAGGCGATGCCGGCGTACCCGGTGCCGAAATCATCGATTGCAAGCCTGACGCCGATGGTTCGCAGATTTCTCAGGAGCTGGTGCGAGGTGTCGGTGTCTTCGATCAACCCGGACTCGGTCAACTCCAGTTCGAGACGGTGCGTATCCATCCCGGCCGCCTGCAATGCCAGGCTGACTTCGCTGCACAGCGTCGGCGATTTAAGCTGCACCGGTGACACGTTCACTGACAGCATCAGCTCGGTACCGATGCGTTCGGTCAATTGCTGGATGTCTTTGCACGCCTGCTGCAGCACCCAGTTGCCGATTTTGCAGATCAGCCCCGTGGTTTCGGCGATGGGTATGAACACCGCCGGCGATACCAGCCCTTTGCTTGGATGGTTCCAGCGGATCAGCGCCTCCACACCGCATGCAATGTCATCGTCCAGACAGATTCGCGGCTGGTAATGCAGCACGAATTCATTGCGTTCTAGCGCTTCTCGCAGGTCGAGCTCGAGCGCCATGCGGTTCTTGGTCTCGATGCTCATCTCGGCAGAGAAGAACTGCATCCCGGTGCCGCCAGCATCCTTGGCGCGATACATGGCGATATCGGCGTGCTGCAGCAGCTCATCGATGCTGGTGTCGGGGTCCGGATACAGACACATGCCCATCGATGCCGAGGGGTAATAACGTGTGCCAAGCACATCGCAGGGCAATTGGATCGCCCGCAGCAGATCAGCTGCCAGCCGCTCGGCCGAGCGCACGCCGTCAGGTAGATGAGCCACCACCACAAACTCGTCACCGCCCAGGCGCGCTACCAGATCACCGGACGGCAGCGCTTCGCGCAGCCGATGGGCGATTTGCACCAACAATACGTCGCCGTAGCCATGCCCCATCGAGTCATTCACTTCCTTGAAGCGATCAAGGTCGATCAGCATGATCATCAGTTGCTGATTTTCTGGGATGAAATTGACCAGCTCCCGCAGGTGATCATTGAGATAGGTTCGGTTGGGCAGCCCCGTCAAGGAGTCATGAGTGGCCATGTGGTGCAGTCGGTGCTCGACCTGCTTGCGGTCCGTGATGTCAGTCAACCCGCCGGACCACTCCGTCATAGTCCCGTGGTCATCGAAGATGGGCACGGCGTGACCGGACATATGCCGATATTGGCCGTCAGCCCGGCGGATGCGGTATTCCGCGCGCTTGTTGGTATAGACCGTATGCATTTCCTCAATGACGGCTTCAAGCGCGGGACGATCTTCCGGATGCACGGCATCGAGCCAGCCCTTACCGCGCGATTGCTCGAACGTCTGGCCGGTGAATTCATTCCAGTCGGGCTGTGACTCGGCAATGTCGACCAGGGGACTGGTCGACCAGATCAGGCTGTTGGTGGCCTTTACCAGTCCCTTGAAGCGACGCTCGTTGGCTGCCATTTTTCGCTCAACCTTGAGCCGCGCCCGGTTGGCTCGCTCTCGCTGCACCACCAGCGCCGCCGTATTCGCCAGGAGGGTGATCCCTTCCTGTTCCACAGACGACGGCGCTGCGCATACGCTGCTGTAACAGGCAATTGTGCCCATCACCTCGCCGCAGTCAGAAAGAACGGGTGTGGACCAGCAAGCGTGCAGGCCGTGCTCAAGCGCCTTGTCTCGGTGCTGGGCCCAGTACGGATCGGTGGCGATATCCACGGCAACACTTGGCTTGCAGGTGCGTACCGACACGCTGCAGGTGGTTTCATCGGAACCTGCGTCCATTGCATCGAGCGCAGCGACAAAATCTGAAGGAAGGCTGGATGCTTCAACGAATCGCAGCCTGCCATCCTCATCCAGGCGCATGATGGCTGCGCGAATGGTCCCAGCCGACTGCCTTTGGGCCGAGCGGGTAAGTTCAACCAACACTTCGGTCAAGGGCGCACCGGCCACCGCCAGCTCCAGTGAGCGCATCTGCCCTTCGGCTATGGCCTCCGAGCGGCGGCAGTCGGTCACGTCCTGACTGACGAAGTGCAGCGCCCGCAGCTCGGGATGAGCGGTGGAGCGACCGGTCACGCTGACCATTTGCACACTGCTGTCGCCGACCAGAACACGGCAATCGAAGCGCACCTCGTCACCGGTCGAGAGGGCGACAGCCACGTGCTCGGCGACCGGATCGCGATCATCGGGATGAATGTGTTCCAAAAATTCGGTAAGCGAGGTGCTGCCCAATGCACAGGCATCGAGCGCATGGGTGACGGCCTCGACCGTCGCCTGGGTATCGTTCAGCGAATCGTCCAGCTCGACGTACCACTCCAGCAAGCCAGCCGATTGCAGCGTGAAAGCAAGCCGGGATTGCAGATCTGGTTGGGCCATGCTGTTATCCAAAAAGTGTGTAAAGCGAGCTTCTACTTGGACCCATATAGCTGGCCACCGTTCTGAGCTAGAGCGATATACGTAGCTATTGTTGAATCCTCGCTCTATCAAGGGTAGTGCACGGTCCCGATATCCCCCTGCGACGCCGTCTATAACCGACGTTCGGTGTGGCTGGCGGGCGCTTTTGCTTAGCGGACGCGCTAATCAGGAGTCGGACCGCCCTGCTCCGCCAACACTTCACGCACACAGCGGTGAAACAGCTGCTGCACCGGCAGCTGCCGGGCGCTGTGGCGGCTGATCAGTACCAGCTCCCGGTAGAAGGTTGCGCCGCCCAATCGGAGAACGCGGACGGTCGGAGTACTTTCGAGCCATAACCCGGCCTCTGGCACCAGGGCTACACCCAGCCCGCAGGCGACCATCTTGACGATGGCATCCAACTCGTCGAGTTCCAGGCCAGGGCGGACATCCAGGTGATGTTTGCGCAAGAACTGACTCACCTGCCGACCGCCAAAGGAGCTGCGGTCGTAACGCACAAACGGCTGCTCGATAAGGAGCTGCAACGGGTCATCACCGGCCACGTCGAGCGGCGTGATCAGCACGAATGGCTCGCGCTGAACCAACTCGGCATGGAGCTCCTTGGGCAGCGCAAACGGCGGTCGGATCATGATCGCCAGATCGATCTCGCCGGCATCGACTTGCGACAACAGATTCAATGAGACACCGGGAACCAGCTTTGGCGCGACGCCCGGCGCCTGTTTCAGCAGACGGAGCAGCACCCGCGGCAGCAGGCCGGTCTGTACCGTACCGATGGCACCGATCCGCAGCTCGCCCCGGTAGTCTTCGAGCGACTCCGGTTGACCCATCAAGCTGAACGTCTCGAGGATCTGCTCGGCCAGCGGCAGCGCCCGCAGGCCTGCCGCATTGAGATACGCCGAGCGGCCCGTTCGATCGAATAGGCGCAGGCCCAGCGCCTCCTCAAGATTCTTGATCTGGGCGCTGACGGCAGACTGGGTCAGCCCGATTCTGTGCCCTGCAGCGGCGAAGCTGCCGCACCGGGCGATCGCAAGGAAGGTTTTCAATTCGCGGATCATAGGGACCTGGATTGATCGAAATATTCGAGGCTCGACACCAACGATATCCGCTGTTGATGAGGGCGACAAATCGGCAACATGATCGTTACGGCCCCACAACAGAAGGAAGCCTTAATGAGCCTCTCTCCTTTTCACCTTGCGATCCCTGTCCATGACCTACCCGCCGCGCGACGCTTCTATGGCGAAGTCTTCGGTCTCGCCGAAGGCCGCTCGTCCGAGCATTGGGTCGACTTCGATTTCTACGGCCATCAACTGGTCATCCATGAGCACCCGCAGACGCCATCGCAGCAAGCTGCACACACCAATGCCGTAGACGGTCACGACGTTCCAGTGCCGCACTTCGGCATCGTGCTCAGCTGGCCGGAATGGGAAGCGCTGGCCGAGCGTCTGCGCGCACGGGATACCAAGTTCGTTATCGAGCCCTATGTACGCTTCCAGGGCCAGGTCGGCGAGCAGGCGACCATGTTCCTCTTCGACCCTTGCGGCAATGCGTTGGAATTCAAGGCATTCAAGGACATGAGTCAGCTGTTCGCCAAATGAGCTGTGCCGCTGCCAATCATGGGTCAAGTAACGCAGCGCGGCGGACCGATAATGCCGGGGAGTATCCCGCCACGCCGTCACGCGCTCGCTGCGGCCTGCCATTCGCGCGGACTGGCGCCGGTTTTGCGGCGGAAGGCGCGAGCCAACGCCGATGGGCTTTCGTAACCCACCTCATCGGCAATCAGGGCGATCGGCCGGCCTTCGCGCAAGCGCTTCTGTGCCAGGCTGATGCGCCAACTGGTGAGGTAATCCGCCGGTGTCTGCCCGACCACCGAGCGGAAACTGGCGGCAAAGCTGGCCCGTGACATGTTCGATTCGGCAGCCAGTTCGGCCACCGACCATGCACGCTCGGGTTCGGCGTGCATCAGCGTGATCGCCCGCGCCAGGCGCAGGTCGGCAAGCCCGGCCATCATTCCCGAACTCATCGTCTGGCTGGCCATCAAGTGGCGCAGCATCTGCACGATGAGCAGTTCGAACAGGCGCCCCATGACCGCCTCGCGGCCACAGTAGCTGGCGACCGCTTCCTCAAACAGCCAGGCCAGGGCACCGTCGAGGATCGGCGCTTCGGCCACCGGCAGCAGCAAGACATCAGGCAACGCCGCGGCCAGCGGATTGTTGGCTCCGCCATCGAACTGCAGCGTCGCGCACACCAGCCGCGCGCCATCCGCTTCGTTGGCGAGCATCCGGTGCCGATACGGACGGGGAAATACCATCACCGTCGGCTCCGCCAACCGCACCTCGCTGTTGTCCGCCAGACGCAACGTCATGGCGCCTTCGCGCAGCACATGGATGTAGCCCACCTGGTCCGCAGTCTCGAAGGCCGCAACGCCACAGAGATCTCCGCTGTGATACAGGCCCGCGTGCATGCCGAAGTGGCACAGCAGACTCGATAGACGATCCATGGTTACCTGCCTCGATTAGACGATTAGTTTCATATTGAAGACGATTTGAGTCCTTTACGACAAACCGCCTGCGCATTATGACCCTGCACCTGACGCAAGTCGCTCCGAAGTCCAAGCCGCTGCCTGTGTGGGTGCTCCGGCCTGCTGAGCAAAGCCAGCCACCGCCACAACAACCCGAACCGTATCTAATCGAAAAGGTAGAACAACGTCATGACCACTGCATCGAAAACCCGCAACGCCGCAGCCGCCACCCTTCTCGCCGCCGCCACTACGCTGGGCAGCGTCGCCAGCTTCGCCGCCGACAAACCGACCGTGATTCTGGTGCACGGTGCATTTGCCGAAGCAGCAAGCTGGAACGGCGTGGCCACCCGGCTGATTGGACAAGGTTATCCGGTCATCGCCGCCGCCAACCCGCTGCGTGGCGTGGCCAACGATGCCAAATACGTCTCCGACATCATCGAGCACACCTCAGGCCCTATCGTGCTGGTCGGTCATTCCTACGGCGGTAGCGTCATCACCAACGCAGTGAATGGCAGCGACAAGGTCAAGGCGCTGGTGTACGTCGCTGCATTCGCACCGGCAGCCGGCGAAAGTGCTGCCACGCTGGCCGGCAAGTTTCCAGGCGGAACGCTTGGTCCGACCCTGGCCGAACCCGTTCAGCTGAGCGACGGCAACCAGGATCTCTACATCCAGCAGGACAAGTTTGCCGAACAGTTTGCTTCCGATGTGCCGGCGGCCGAGGCGGCCTTGATGGCCGCTACGCAGCGCCCGATAACCGCCGCCGCGCTGAACGAAGAAAGCCAGCACACCGCCTGGGAGTACGTGCCTTCCTGGTTCGTCTACGGTACCGGCGACAAGAACATCCCCGAGGCGGCGCTGAAGTTCATGGCCGACCGCGCGGGATCGAAGAAAACCCTGAGCATCCCCGGCGCCTCCCACGTCGTGATGACCTCGCATCCAGATGAAGTGGCTGCGCTGATCACAGAAGCCGCGCAAGCCAGCGCCCAGTAACCGCTACGGCAAAAGGCCGGTCGATGAGCTTGGTTCATCGACCGGCCTCTTTGCGCCTAGGCCGCTTGTTAGACAGGGTTCGCCATCGGTCAGGGCTGTTGGACGAACGAACTTTTCACTCACGCGAGGCTAAACAAAAACCTCGATCAACCGATAACCCGACATGCCAAGCGAGGCGTGCACGGCTCCAAGCTGTCGGCCACGCGCGGCGTCTATTTCACCGATTTCGTACTGTTTCGCATCGATCGCGTCAGCTCGAATGCGGAACACCCACCCTGCAGACGGAAGCCCTTACTGTGCAACTCATCGATAACCGAGCGTTGATCAACGATGCCTTGAGCCAGTCTGCGGAACTGACGGGAGGACGCTTCGATCATCGCTACTGGTTGAGCAAGGTAGCGGACGTGAAGCTGCTGATCATCTCCAAGCCCGAAGTGCTTTTCGACCTTTCGGTCAAGGTGTACATCCCCTTGCCGTCAGGGCAGAAAACGCCGCTGACCTACGGCGATGGCTGGTTCAACTGGCACTTTCTCGGCAGCAAGAGCGCGGTGGTGACCATCGCCCGGGAAATCCTTTCAATCGCGATGCGCAACCAGAAAGCACCATCGCCTGTGCTGCAGGCCTGGCTGACCCAGCTGGTGACGTTCAAGCACAGCGACCATACGATCGCCGTGCTTGAACCCGAACCGCAGCAGGACCTGGCCGGCCGTTAAGCCGTTTCACCCGCCCCCAGCGCGGCCTCTTCATAATCGAGTTCGCGCAGCAGGGTTTGCAGCATCTGCTCGTCGATCTCGTGCCGTTTCCTCATGCGGTACATTTCCTTGCGCTGCACCGCAATGGCTTGAACGCGAATGACCCGCTCCAACGTCATGGTTTCACGGGCCTGGTTTGCTCGACCGTGATGGTCCATCAACGCTTCGATGTCGTGACGGTATGACTCGGTGACCCGCGCGGTCACCTCGCTGCGCAGCAGTGCGCTATCCGCATCTTCCACCGGGTTGGCCTGCTTCCAGCCCTCCAGCCAGCTGACCGCTGCCTGAGCGGCCAGCCGTCGTGCCTTTTTCAGCTCTTCCCTATGTTCTTCAAAATCGTTGTTGGGTAGCTGCTTGAGGAAATAGGGAATGCCCAGCGCACCGATCAGCAAGGAGAGAATGATCACTGCGGCAGCGAGGAAGATCATCAGATCACGGCCTGGAAACGGTGTATCACCGATCATCAACGGGATCGACAGCACACCTGCCAGGGTAATCGCACCACGCACGCCGGCGACGGCGCTCAGCGCAGAGAACAAGCGAAGGGATTTGGGCTGGACGGTCTTGCCGAGCATGCGACGTACACGTGCCTCGCTCCAGTGATAGGCGAAGACGAAGACAAAGCGCACCACCAACAGCAACGCCATGATCGCCAGCGCGCTGAAAACCAGCATCGGCATGCTGTAGGACTCGTGCCCAGCCGCTTCCCAGACGCGCTCGACGATCCGCGGAAACTGCAGACCCAGCAGCAGGAATACCAGGCCGTTAAAGCTGAAGTCGAGCATCTCCCAGATGCTGCGATTGAGGATCCGGGTACTGGTCTTGACCGGCAGCATGTCGATACGGCTCTGCACCATCCCCGCCGCTACCGCCGAGAGAATGCCGGACATCCCGGCATGTTCGGCCAGGAAGAACGCGGCGAATGGCAGCAGGAGAATCATCACCACGTAAGTCGAAGGATCAAACAGATCTCGTGCGGTCATCCACTGTTTGGCCTTGCCGACCGACCAGCTCAGTCCCGCACCAATCGCGAGACCGCCCAGCGCGATGACGAAGAACTCGCCGGTAACGGTGACCAACGAGAAAGAGCCGGTGATAGCCGCAGCCAACGCGAACTTGAAGGAAACCAGGCCGGTGGCATCGTTCATCATCGCCTCACCTTCCAGCTGGTGAGACATATGCCGCGGCAGCCGTCCCTGGGCAATGGCGATCACCGCCAGCGCATCGGTCGGCGACAGGATGGCGGCCAGAGCGAAGCTCGCCCCGAGCGGAATGGCTGGCAGCAGCCAGTGAATGAAATAGCCCACCACCACCAGAATGATCAGCACGAGCACCAGCGCCATGGCGGTCATTTCCGCGCCGTGCTCGGTGAACTCGCGCTTGGGTATCTTCCAACCGTCGTAAAACAGCAACGGTGGGATGAACAGCAGCATGAAGATCTCGGGCCGTAGCTCGACGCCCATGCCGAACGGTGGGAGCGCCAGCAGGCTACCCATGATGATCTGCAGAATGGGCAGTGGCAGCGGAACGACATTGGCCAGGATGCGGCTTGCACCCACTGCAAGCAGCAGCAGGAAGATGAGGTAAAGCGTTTCCATGGGGCGGGCTGGTCTCGACAGGAAAAATAGGCGGGGCGTGCGACCGTTGCGCACATACGACGAAAGTATAGTCAGGAGGTTTTGGAATATCCGCTTCGGTGTTCAGATCCGTCCGAACTAAATGCTGCGACCGCCACTCCCCGAGTGCTAAAGCACAGACGTCACCGTGCCGGCACCCCGTCACGCCCCGGGGAGGCGTTTCTTAATCAACGGCCGCACCGCCCGTCGAAAAAGTCCAAGCCGCCGTACAGAGTGTCCAGCCGCGACGACAACGCGGCTCCCCATGTCCCGTGGACTGGACAGAAAACAACTTCGTCGCAGCGCTGCGTTCAGCCTGACCGTCTTCATGCTAGAGCGGTCCGGCTGCAATCTCGTGACCGGTCATCGGCGGCTGAACCTTGCTCTGTTGAGCTGGCACAGCTTTGGCTCAGCCACTACGCCCGGCCAGTGGTTCTCGGGCATCACCTCGTGGCGTCAGTCATGAAGGCATGACAACAAGAACAAGGAAACCCACATGAAAGCATCCCGTGCAAAGCGTTTTCGCAGCGCAGCCTCTCCGCGGCTGCTGTTGGCATCGCCCGCCCTGCTGGCGTTAGTGATAGCCGAGCCAACCCTAGCCGCTAACTGCAGCGAATTATCCGGTGCGCAAATACCTGCCTCGGCAATCGCTCTACCCACATCGGGCGCGAGGGTCACAGCCGCGACCCTGAACCCAGGCGGTGGCAGCGCACCACAGACATTTGGCCCACATTGCGATCTGATCGTAGAAATCGCTCCGGTCGACCCAAGCGCACCCAGCATCAAGATGCGCATCGTCCTGCCTGAACAATGGAACAGCAAAGCGATGATGTATGGCGGTGGCGGCTACAACGGCACTGTCCCCAATGTTGCCGGCAACGTCCCAGCCGGGCCGATCGACCAGCCGACGCCACTGGGCCGCGGCTATGCGGTATTTGCCAGCGATTCGGGCCACGTCGCCAACCCGGTTCATCCAGGTGACTTCGCCTGGAACGAGGAAGCCTTGGCCAACTACGGGCACGACGCCCTGAAGAAAACCCGTGATACGGCGATGTATCTGATCGAGCAACGTTACGGTCAGCCCCCGGTTCGCAGCTATTTTGCCGGTGGCTCCACCGGTGGCCGAGAGGCGCTGGCGGTGGTGCAGCAATGGCCGAAGGATTTTCACGGTGCAATCGTGCTCTACCCGGCATACAACGCCGCCGCACTGGATTTGCAGTTTGGCCGCATTACCCGCGCCTTGGCCGCGCCAGGCGCCTATCCCAGCCTGGAAAAGCGTGCCGCGCTACTGGAAGCCGCGATCCAGGCCTGTGACGGGCTCGATGGCGTGCATGATCGGGTGATCAGTCATCAGGCGGCATGCAATGCCCAATTCGATCCGGCAACAGCCAAGCTCAACGGCCGTCCCTTGCGCTGCCGTGACGGGGCTGACACAGGTAGCAGCTGCTTGTCCGATGCACAGATCAACGCGCTCAAAGTGTTCGATACGCCGATTCGTTTCAGCCAACCATTGGCCAGTGGTGAACGCGGCTATCCCGGCTTTAATACCTGGGGCACCGACCTGGGCCGTCCCGGCGAAGGCCTGCAACTGGTGGTCAATCGGCTGGGGCTGAATACCCTGCAACCCGATTATCCGATGCCCGTGCATGGCACCGGCTTCGCCGAAGGCGCGCCCTACCATTCAGGGTTCTGGGACGAGTGGGTGCGCTACTTCGTGACCCGCAACCCGGCATTCAACTCCCTGACGCTGGACCCGACCGATCTCGGTCCGTGGCAGGCGCGAGTCGATGCACTGTCGCTGCGTCAGGACGTTAACCAGACCGATCTGTCGGCGTTCGTTGCCAACGGCGGCAAGATTCTGATGGCCCATGGCACCTCGGATCAGCTGGTCAGCACCCGCGCCACGGCTGAATATTACCGGCGCCTGCAGCAGGACATGGGCGTCGGGCAGACCCGCCGGTTCATGCGCTACTACGAGATTCCCGGCTACGCACACGCGGCCAGCACCGTCTTCAATGCCGCCTGGGATTCGCTGACCGCGCTAGAGAACTGGGTCGAACGCGGCGTGACACCCAAGCGCCAGGTCGTCACCGACACCGTCGCCGTACCTGGTCGCACCCGCCCACTTTGCGAATACCCGGGCTGGCCGAAGTACAAGCGGCGCGGCGATGTTAACGATGCCTCCAGCTTTGTCTGCGTGAAAAGCCACATAGGCCTCAACTAGAGCCGCATTAACGCCGCGCCCCACTCAGCACCTGGTGGTGCGCGGCGACCGGCTTCCAGCCGATTGGACAGCGTTTGGCCTGCCCTGGCGAACATGTCCAGCCATACAGACAGTGCGGCCCTACCCGTTTTGTGGCCGTGCGGTCCTTGAGGTAGTGGCTGCAGGGCTCTGGCTATAGCTCCGCGCCCAATAGCGGTGGAATGCCGGCTATGCCGGTGCGCCTGGCACGGCATTCGCTATTCGCTGAAGGGAAACCTGGCGACACCGAACCAATAACAACAAAAGGAAGCACCATGACAGACCTCCGAAATTTCGCCCGCAACCTGCTCTGTGCCAGCGTTGCACTGAGCATCACCGGCCCGGCCAGCGCTGCGTTCCTCGATGACAGCAAAGCCAGCGTCGAGCTGCGCAACTTCTACATGAACCGTGATTTCCGCCAGAGTGGCGCACCGCAGTCCGAGGCGGACGAGTGGGCCCAAGGCTTCATCATGAAAATCGAGTCGGGTTACACCGACGGCCCAGTCGGCTTCGGCGTGGATGCGATCGGCCTGTTGGGCGTCAAGCTCGACTCCAGCCCGGATCGTTCCGGCACTGGCATCCTGCAGCGCGATTCGTCCGGTCAGCCGTCTGACGACTACGGCACTGCCGGCCTGACCGCCAAAGCGAAGATGTCCAACACCACGCTGCACGTTGGCACGTTGCAACCGATCATCCCGGTGGTGATGCGTAACGACAGTCGTCTGCTGCCCAACGTCTATCGCGGTGCCTGGTTGCAGAGCAAGGAAGTCGACGGGCTTACGCTCGACCTCGGCATGCTCGACCGCACCAGCTATCGCGACTCCTCGGATTACGAAGAGATGACCGTATTCACCGCAGGAGCACGCAACATCGTGTTGGGCAATGCCAAAACCAGCGACGAGTTTATGTTCGCTGGCGGCAAATACCAGTTCAGGCCCGAACTGACCGGTAGCTATTACTACGGCGGCCTGGATGGCATCTACAAGCAGCACAACACGCAGCTGGTCCACATCATGCCGCTCGGTGAGAACCAGAGCTTCAAGACCGACCTGCGCTACGTGCGTTCCACTGATGACGGCGGCAGCAACGTCGACAATAACGCCTTCGGCGCCCTGTTCACTTACAAGATCGGGGGCCATGGCTTTACTGGCGGTTACCAGACGTTGAGCGGCGACACTGGCTTTGCGTACGTCAGCGGGGGCGACAACATGCTGATCAACCTGTTGCAGATCAATGACTTCGGCAACGAAGACGAGAAGTCATGGCAGGTTCGCTACGACTATGACTTTGCTGCTGCTGGCATTCCCGGGCTGAGCCTGATGACCCGCTACGTGTCCGGTGACAACGTCAACCTGGCCGGCGGCGGCGAAGGTGAAGAGTGGGAACGCGATACGGATATCGCCTATGTGGTCCAGAACGGGCCGTTGAAGAACCTCGCCATGAAAGTGCGTAACGCCACGGTACGCAGCAATTTCGGCAGCGACATCAACGAAACTCGGGTGATCCTTAGCTACACCCTGGCGCTCTGGTAAGCGTCCTGAGCAGCACCGCAGTACCTCCTCGTTGATCCTTTACCGGGCCCCTGCGGCCCGGCTTTTTTCATCCAAATCAACCTTGCGCGGTTCAATCGCAGAGGAACGCCATTACCGGCCGGGTGAAGGCATCGCCCGCCTCGACATTGGACAGGTGCGCAGCATCCAGCTCAATCAGCCTCGCCCCGGCGACATTCGCCTGGATAGAGCGCCCGTGCTCGGGTGTCGTGACCGGGTCCTTGCTGCCGCAGACAACCAGCGTTGGCACTTTGATCGCCCCCAGCTGCTCGCGGTAATCGGCATCACGCACGGCCGCGCAGTTGGCGGCATAGCCGGCTGGTGAGGTGTTGGCGACCATCTGGGTGATGCGACCCACCTCGACGGGATGCTGCGCCGCAAAGTCGTGCGTGAACCAGCGTGCGACAGAGGCGTCACGCATGTCGCGCATGGCCTGCTCGCCACCGCGCAATACGCCGTCGATACGCTCGTTCCAGGCTTCATCCGTGCCGATCTTCGAGCCCGTATTACAAAGCACAAGGTGGGATAGGCGTTCGCCGGCATGGATACCCAGCCATTGGCCGATCAGGCCGCCCATGGACAGACCGCAGAAGGCGAAGCGATCGAGGGACAAGGCATCGACGAGGTCGAGCACGTCCTGTCCGAGCTGCGCGATGGTGTAAGGGCCAGGCGTGACGGACGAGCTGCCGTGACCGCGGGTGTCATAGCGCAGCACACGGAAGTGTTCGCTGAACGCGGGGACCTGTGCATCCCACATCTCGAATGTCGTGCCCAGAGAGTTGGAAAGCACCAGCACAGGCGCATCCACCGGGCCATCGAAACGGTAGTTCAGTTCGCCGTCGGCGAGTTTGATGCTGGGCATGGGAGCCCTCCTGAACGTCGGGTTAGAGGTGGCAGCGCACGTGCACGGAAGATGCTGTGCCTGCAATCACACCAGTGCCGTGGCGCGGCAAACGCCGTCGTGGGTAGCGCTGGTGGGCTGAAGCCCACCCTACTGACCCTCCTGGAAGACGGCTTTATAGGTATCCGCGAATGAGTAAGACGGCCGTTGTACAAATCATGCCGAGGCCAAGCCCACCACAGCTGTGAGAGCAATGGTGGGCTGAAGTCCACCCTACCAGCGCGCAGCACAGTTCCTGTAGGGTGGGCTTCAGCCCACCACGGCGCGCCTCTCAAACTCTCTCAACCGCCAAGGCCAGGCCCTGCCCCACACCGACGCACATGGTCGCCAGCCCGAGCTTGCCGCCGCTCTTCTCCAGCGCATGCACGGTGGTCAGCACCAGCCGCGCACCGCTCATGCCCAGCGGATGACCGAGGGCAATGGCACCGCCCTGCGGGTTGACCTTCGGGCTGTCGTCTTCGAGGCCCAGATCGCGAGTGACGGCGAGCGCCTGGGCGGCGAAAGCCTCGTTGAGTTCAATCACGTCAAAATCGCCGACCGCGAGGTTCAGGCGCTCGCACAGCTTGCGTACCGCCGGCACCGGCCCGTAACCCATGACCCGCGGCGCTACACCAGCACTGGCCATACCGAGCACCTTAGCGCGAGGCGTGAGGCCATATTTCTGCACTGCGTCGGCACTGGCCAGGATCATCGCCGCCGCACCATCATTGACGCCCGAGGCATTGCCTGCGGTGACGGTTTTGTCCGGGCCATTGACCGGCTTGAGTTTGGCTAGCGCCTCGGCAGATGTATCCGGACGTGGATGCTCGTCGGTGTCGACCACGGTGTCGCCCTTGCGGCCTTTGATCACCACCGCCACGATCTCTTCGGCGAAGAAACCAGCCGTCTGCGCCTTGCCGGTGCGCTGCTGGCTGCGCAGCGCGAAGGCATCCTGATCCTCGCGGCTGATCCTGTGCTCCTCGGCGACATTGTCCGCGGTCTGCGGCATGGCATCGACGCCGTACATCTCCTTCATCTTGGGATTGATGAAGCGCCAGCCAATCGTAGTGTCCTCGATCTTCTGGGTCCGGCCGAAGGCGGTATCGGCCTTGCCCATTACGTAGGGCGCGCGGGTCATGGATTCAACGCCACCGGCAATGGCCAGCTCCATTTCACCGCAGGCTATCGCGCGGAAAGCGCTGCCCACCGCGTCCATGCCCGAGGCGCAAAGACGATTGAGCGTCACACCTGGCACGGTTTCCGGCAGCCCGGCCAGCAGCGCGGCCATACGCGCGACGTTGCGGTTGTCCTCGCCGGCCTGGTTGGCGCTGCCCATGAAGACCTCTTCGACCGCCGCCGGGTCGAGCCCGGGGTTGCGTTCGAGCAGCGCCTTGATTGGCGTGGCAGCCAGATCGTCGGTTCGCACAGCGGCCAACGCGCCGCCGAAGCGGCCAATCGGCGTACGGACTGCATCACAGATAAAGACGTCGCGTGTCACTCGTCACCTCCAGCTTGTCCATGGGCGGCAGCGGTGCGTGCTTCCAGGGCGCGCAGCGCTTGCAGTTCAGTTTCGGTCGGCGCCGCGGTTTCGCCCAGTTGATCGGCGAAACGAATGGCCCAGCCGGTGTTCTCGGTCACCTGTTCGCGGCTCACGCCCGGATGCAGCGAGGTCACCACGAGCTCGTTGGACCCCGCTTCGGGCTCCATGATGCAGAGATCGGTGATGATCCCAACCGGGCCATTGCCGGGCAGCCCGAGCTGCTTGCGGTGCTCACCGCCTTCGCCGAAACCGACCGAGGTGATGAACGCCAGCTTGTCGACAAAGGTGCGGTGCGACTGTTTGAGGATGATCAGCACCTTTTTCGCCGACCCGGCAATTTCCGGCGCACCGCCCGCCCCTGGCAAGCGAACTTTCGGTTGGTGATAGTCGCCGATCACCGTGGTGTTGATGTTGCCGTACCTGTCCACCTGGGCAGCACCGAGAAAGCCCACGTCAATGCGTCCGCCTTGCAGCCAGTAGCGGAAGATCTCCGCCGTGGGGACCACGGTGTCGGCGGTCTCCGCCAGTTCGCCGTCACCAATGGAAAGCGGCAGTACCGAGGGCTTGGCGCCGATCGGGCCGGACTCGTAGATCAGCACCACGTCCGGCGCGTGGGTCAGCCGCGCCAGGTTGGCGGCCTTGGATGGCAGACCAATGCCGACGAAGCAGACGCTGCCATTGCCCAGGCTGCGGGACGCGGCCACCGTCATCATTTCGTTGGTGCTGTAGTCCTTGACCTGAGCGCTCATCACTTGGCCTCCTGCTGCGCGGCCAGCTTGGACTGGAACGCTGGGAAATCTTCGGTGCCACGGATGAATTCATCGATCCAGGCGGTGAAGGTATCGCGGTCGCGAGCGATCGGGTCCCACTGCTGGTAGAAGCGATTGTCGCGCTCGTAATAGCCATGCGCGTAGGACGGGTGCGCGCCACCGGGCACCAGGCACACAGCACTCAGGGCCCAGCTGGGCAAGACGCAGGCATTCATCGGCGCCTGCAGGTCATCGACGATCTCCTCGACGGTGACGATGCAGCGCTTGGCGGCCAGGGCCGCTTCCTTCTGCACGCCGAGAATGCCGGCGATCAGTACGTTGCCCTTGCGGTCAGCCTTCTGCGCGTGGATCACGGTGACGTCCGGGCGCACGCTGGGGACCGCCGCCAGCGTTTCGCCAGTGAAAGGACAGTCGATGAATTTGATCATCGGGTTGACCTTCGGCAGATCGGAACCGAGGTAGGCGCGCAGCACGGCGAACGGCAGGCCGGACGCGCCAGCGACATAAGCATTGGCTAGATCCGCATGGCTGCGTTCTTCAATTTCCAGCGGCAGCGGCCACTGCTTTTCCACGGCGTCACGCAGACGGTGCAGCGAGCCGACGCCGGGATTGCCGCCCCAGGAAAACACCAGCTTCTTCGCGCAGCCCGCGCCGATCAGCAGGTCATAGACCAGATCAGGGGTCATCCGTACCAGAGTCAGGTCTTTCTTGTCCTGGCGGATAAGCTCGTGAGCGGCGGCGGTGGGAATCAGGTGCGTGAAGCCTTCAAGCGCAACGGTATCGCCGTTTCTGACGAAGCGATCCACTGCTTCGCGAAGGGACAGGAGTTCGGCCATGGGTCTGTCTCGTGTAGATAGCGAATGCGCGTGATGCGCTTGCGATCCACACTAGCCATCGAGCTCCAGCAGAACAATCCGATGATCGACTAGCTGTGCGATTAGCGAACACAAACCGTTAGCCTTCCCAAGGCTGGCCTGCCCTTGGCCAACCGGCGTATCAGTGGAACAAACGGGTGCTCAGTTCCTTGCTCGCTTCCAGCAACACCGGCAGGAAGCGCGTTTCGAGCTCCTGCTTGGTCATGCGGCTGGCGTGGGTACCAACGTTCAGCGCGGCCAGCACTTGGCCAGCGGAATCCTTCAACGGCACAGCCAGCGAACGCAGGCCGACCTCCAGTTCCTGGTCAATGATCACCCAGCCCTGCTGCCTGATCTCGGCGATCGAGGCACGGATGGCTTCAGGCGTATGCAGTGTGCGGCTGGTCTTGACCTGCAGGTTGGCGTGTTCCAGATAGTCGTCCAGCGCGGCATCGTCCAGCGCCGCCAGAAGGATGCGGCCCATGGAGGTGCAATAGGCCGGCAGCCGGCTACCCACGCTGAGGTCGACTGAAATCAGCCGCTGTGGCGTGGCAGAACGCGCCACGTAGAGCACTTCATCGCCTTCCAGCGTGGCCATGGAGCAAGCTTCGTGCAGCTCGTTGCTGAGCCGATCCAGAATCGGCTGGGCAGTCACGGCCAAGGGTGTTGATGAGAGGTAAGCATGGCCGAGCGTCAGCACCTTGGGCAGCAGCGAATAGGTGCGTCCGTCGGTGGTCGCGTAGCCCAGCTTGATCAACGTGTACAGACAACGCCGCACGGCCGCACGGGGGATCTCTGTGCGGTGGCTGATCTGGGCAATGGTCAGATGGCGTTTGCGTTCCTGAAACGCATGAATCACCGCCAACCCTCGCGCCAGGGAGGTCATGAAGTTCGGGTCGCCAGTCAGGGCCTCGATGCGTTTGGCCGGCGACGCCACGATGGCCGGCGCCATGGACGGGAGATTGGAGCGGGATTCGTCGTTCATGGCGGCGTCCTTGGCGGGCAAGCGATGGGCGATTATCGTCCTCGCGTCCGATAATCACAAAGCTGCCAGGCGCTGTTCGGTTACCGCAGTTGCCAGCTGTAGTTGAAGACCGGACGGTTCTCATTACGTCCTTCGTTGAAGGAATGGCGAGCGGAGCCAGCCGTCAGAGCTGGCTCATGACCGCTTTGATTTTCTCGGCCAAGGCGTCCATATCGAATGGCTTACCGAGTCTTGGAAGATTGCCCGCGCGCCCGCCAAGCTTGTCGGCGTAGCCGGTGGCGAGAATAACTGGCAGGTGCGGATACCGCTGCTGAATAAGGTCGGCCAGCTGAGCACCGGTCATCTGCGGCATGGCCTGATCGGTCAACACCAGATCAATTCCTTGTCGCGTCAGTACCTCCAGCGCCTGCTCGGCCGACTCGGCCTCGATCACCTCGCAGCCAAGCTCTTCGAGCATTGCTGCGGTCGTCATCAGCACCAGCGGGTCGTCATCGACTGCCAGCACTTTCAGCGCCATGAGGCACTGCGACTCGGACTGTTGGACACGTTCGGTTTCCGCCGGCACAGGCACATTGACCGCCAGGGGCAACCACAACTCGGCGGTCGTGCCGCTGCCCTTCTCACTCTTGAGCAACAGGCGCCCACCCGACTGAGCGGCCAAACCGTGAACCATCGACAGGCCGAGGCCAGTGCCCTTGCCAACGCCCTTGGTGGTGAAGAACGGCTCCATTGCCTGTGCAAGTGTTACCTCGTCCATCCCCGTGCCTTCGTCGACCAGCGCCAGGCACACGTAGTCGCCCGGTTCCAATGCCCCGTCCTTTGTATCCAGCCGGTGTTCGCGCGCAGAGATGATGACGGTGCCGCCGTTGGGCATGGCGTCCCGTGCGTTGACCGCCAGATTCAGTAGCGCCAGCTCGACCTGATTGGCATCCGCCAGGACGGGCTTGAGTGAAAGTGGAAAGCGCGTTTCGATTGCGATCCATGGGCCAAGCGACTGTCTGAGCAGATCCGCCATACCGCGCACCAGCGCGGAGAGATCGACCAGCTCGAGATGCAGCTCCTGGCGCCGCGCGTAGGCCAGCATGCGCTGGGACAGCGATATACCGCGCTGCGCGCCGTGAATGGCGTTGTCCAGCAAGGGGACGATTCTCGGGTCGTCGTCAACCCGCCGGCGTACGATCTCCAGCCCGCCGACCACCGCCATCAGCAGGTTATTGAAATCATGAGCGATACCGCCGGTCAGCCTGCCGAGCGACTCCATCTTCTGCGCCTGGAATAGCGCCTCGCGCGCGTTTTCCAGCGCACGCTGGGCCTCGACACTATCGGTGATATCCCGGGTGACCTTGGCGAATCCCACCAACGCGCCGGTGTCGCTGCGGATCGGGTCGACGACGACGCTCGCCCAGAACCGCGAGCCGTCCTTGCGGACACGCAAACCCTGGCTCTCGAACCGGCCATCGCGCAGTGCCGTGGCCAGGCCACGTTGCGGCGTGCCTTTCTGCCGATCTTCCTCGGTGAAGAACAGCGAGTAGTGCTGACCGATGATCTCCTCGGGTTGATAGCCCTTGATGCGTTGCGCGCCGGCATTCCAGTTGGTGACGACACCGGTCGGGTCCAGCATGTAGATGGCGTAGTCAGTGACGCTCTGCACCAGCAGCCGAAACTGTTGTTCGCTCTGTTTCAGCGACTCTTCGGCCAGTTTGCGCTCGGTGAGGTCGCGGGTGATTTTGGCGAAGCCGAGCAGCTCGCCATCCGGCGAGCGAATCGGGTCGACCACCACGTGGCACCAGAAGCGTGAGCCGTCCTTGCGCATCCGCCAGCCTTCGCCCTCGAAGCGTTCGTTAGCCGCCTGATCGAGCGTGCGTTGTGGCATACCGGCGGCGCGGTCTTCAGCGGTATAGAAGCGGGAGAAATGCTGGCCGATGATCTCGGATTCTTCGTAGCCCTTGAAGCGTTTGGCGCCCGCATTCCAGCTGACGACCCTGCCGTCGACATCAAGCATGTAGATGGCGTAGTCGGTCACCGCATCGATCAGCAGGCGGTATCGATCATCGACTGCCATGGGCGTATTCGACGAGGCAACTCCTTGCATGCAAATACCTCTGGCCGATTGATTTAGTCGGGATTATGACCGGCACAGGGCGCAAACAGAAATGCGCAGGCGGTCGGCTTCCAACAGCATAGGCATTCGCGCAACACAAGAGTTCGGCAACCGGCCGCTGGCCGGCCGGTTACCGAACCCTTTCGGGCGATGCCAGTGGCCGAGTTCAGGTCGGGCCGTGTGGGTAGCTCGGTTCCGCGCGCAAGGTGTCAGCGATGGCCTGCGCCGCAACCGAAAGCTCGTGGCCGGGCTTGGTCAGGATGCCCACCGGCTTCTCGATCACCGGATCGCTCAGCGCCACACAGCGTGCGCCGAGTTCGAGCATCTGCGCCCGACATAACGCCGGCACGGCGCTGACGCCCAGGCCGCTGGCGACCATACGTCCGACCGTAGCCAACTGATGACTCTCGAACTGCACCGGCAACTGACGACCGCGCGGACGCAGATGGTCTTCGAGCATGACGCGCACCGTCGATGGCCGCTGCAAGGTAATGAAGGGATGTTCCAGCAAAGCGTCCCAGCTCACTTCGGCCTGGCTTGCCAGCACCGAATCGGCCGGCACCACTGCCACGAAACGGTCGGTGTACAGCGGGGTGAATGTCAGCGGCGTGCTGGGTTCAGGCTCGAAGGCGATCCCGATTTCTACCTGGCGGTCACGGACCATTTCCATCACCTGCTCGTTGATCACGTCATGCACGGTGACGCTGATCGAGGGGTAGCGATCGCGAAAGGTGCGCAGTACGGCTGGCAGCAGATTACCGGCGAAGGACGGCATAGAGGCCAGCGTCACCCTGCCCTGTTTCAAGGTGAAACGCTGCCGCAGCTCGTCCTCGGCGTTGTCCCAGTCGGCCAACAGCCTGCGTGCCAGGGGCAGTAGCGCTTCACCCTCGGGCGTCAGGCTCACCGCGCGCGTGGTACGACTGAACAGGCGACCTCCGAGCCCGTCCTCCAGCGCCTTGATGGTCAGGCTCAGCGCCGATTGCGACAGGTGCAGCCGCTCGCAGGCCTGAGCGAAGCTCAGGGTGTGGGCCACAGCGAGAAACGCACGGAGTTGTTTGACGGTCATCGAATCGGATCCGGAGAGTGCATGACGGCGTTTTGTTTCGTTTTATCAATCAATCGAGCTTAAAAATCAACTTAACAAATCCGTCACACAAGGGAACACTCGATCGCAGCTCACCCAAAACAACCCAACAACAAAAAGGAATCGTTTATGGCTGGTTTCGACAAGCGCGTGAATTCCTATGCCGAGGCGCTCGACGGGCTCGAGGACGGCATGACCGTTCTGGCCGGTGGCTTCGGTCTGTGCGGCATTCCCGAGAACCTGATCGCCGAGATCAAGCGCAAGGGCACCCGCGACCTCACCGTGGTTTCCAACAACTGCGGCGTCGACGGCTTCGGCCTGGGCGTGCTGCTGGAGGACCGGCAGATCCGCAAGATGATCGCCTCCTACGTAGGCGAAAACGCGCTATTCGAAAAGCAGCTGCTGGATGGCGAGCTGGAGGTCGAACTGACGCCTCAGGGCACGCTGGCTGAAAAGATGCGCGCAGGCGGCGCCGGCATTCCCGCCTTCTACACCGCCACCGGATACGGCACCCCCATCGCCGATGGCAAGGACGTGCGTGAATTCAACGGCCGTCCGCACATCCTCGAGCACGCAATCACCGGCGACTTCGCCATCGTCAAAGGCTGGAAGGCCGACCGCTACGGCAACGTCATCTACCGCCACACCGCGCAGAACTTCAACCCGCTGGCCGCCACCGCCGGCAAAGTCACGGTCGTCGAGGTCGAGGAAATCGTCGAGCCTGGCGAGATCGATCCCACCCAGATCCACACGCCCGGCATCTACGTCGACCGCATCATCTGCGGCACCTTCGAGAAGCGCATCGAAAAGCGCACCGTCCGCACTTAATCAAAAGAATAAGAGGAATCGACGATGGCACTTTCCCGCGAACAAATGGCCCAGCGCGTCGCCCGTGAGCTGCAGGACGGCTTCTACGTGAACCTCGGCATCGGCATCCCGACCCTGGTCGCCAATTACGTGCCTGAGGGCATGGAAGTAATGCTGCAATCGGAGAACGGCCTGCTCGGCATGGGCGCGTTTCCCACAGAAGATGAACTCGATGCCGACATGATCAACGCCGGCAAACAGACCGTCACCGCACGCGTCGGCGCCTCCATTTTCAACTCCGCTGAATCCTTCGCGATGATCCGCGGCGGGCATATCGACCTCACCGTGCTCGGCGCCTTCGAGGTCGACGTGCAGGGCAACATCGCGTCCTGGATGATCCCCGGCAAGCTGGTCAAAGGCATGGGCGGCGCCATGGACCTGGTCGCCGGCGCCGAAAACATCATCGTACTGATGACGCACGCCTCCAAGGATGGCGAGTCCAAGCTGCTGCCCAAGTGCACGCTGCCACTGACCGGCGCCGGCTGCATCAAGCGCGTGCTGACCGATCTGGCCTACCTGGAAATCGAGAACGGTGCCTTCGTCCTCAAGGAGCGCGCGCCTGGTGTGAGCGTCGAGGAAATCGTGGCCAAGACCGCAGGTGAACTGGTGGTGCCGGATCACGTACCGGAGATGACGTTCTAAACACGCATGCATTCCTTTGGGAACGCAAGCCAGACCCATCGCGATTGTGAGGGTTAGCGGCTCGTGATCGCCAGCAAGCTGGCTCCTACGGGAGCGTGCGAGTTCGGCAACGCATGCGTTGACCACGCCCGTGATTTAGAAAATGACACACCGCCATCACAACAACATCCAATTCAAACTGGAGCCCGAACATGCAAGACGTCGTCATCGTCGCCGCCACCCGTACCGCCATTGGAGCCTTTCAAGGCAGCCTGGCCAACATCGCCGCGCCTGATCTGGGCGCAGCGGTAATCAAACGCCTACTCGAACAGACCGGGCTGAATCCCGCCGAAGTCGATGAAGTCATTCTCGGCCAGGTGCTCACTGCCGGTTCCGGACAGAACCCCGCCCGTCAGGCGTCGATCAAGGCGGGCCTGCCCCATGCAGTACCCTCCTTCACCCTGAACAAGGTCTGCGGCTCGGGCCTCAAGGCGCTGCACCTGGCGACGCAGGCAATCCGCTGCGGCGACGCCGAAGTGATCATTGCCGGCGGTCAGGAAAACATGAGCCGGGCGCCCTACGTGCTGCCCAAGGCCCGCACCGGGTTGCGCATGGGCCACGCCGAGCTGGTCGACTCGATGATCAGCGACGGCCTCTGGGATGCCTTCAATGATTTCCACATGGGCATCACCGCCGAGAATCTGGTCGACAAGTACCGGATCATCCGCGAAGCCCAGGATGCCTTCGCCGCGTCATCGCAGCAGAAGGCTGTCGCAGCCATCGAGGCCGGACGTTTCAAGGACGAGATCACGCCCATCGAGATTCCTCAGCGCAAAGGCGACCCCCTGCGTTTCGACACCGATGAGCAGCCCCGTTCCGGCACGACCGCCGAGTCGCTGGCCAAACTCAAACCGGCATTCAAGAAGGATGGCTCGGTTACCGCCGGCAATGCCTCCAGCCTCAACGATGGCGCGGCTGCGGTACTGCTGATGAGCGCAGACAAGGCCAAGGCCCTCGGTTTGCCGGTGCTAGCCACGATCAAGGCCTACGCCAATGCTGGCGTCGACCCGGCGATCATGGGCATCGCGCCGGTATCGGCCACCCGCCGCTGTTTGGACAAGGCGGGCTGGTCACTGGACCAGCTGGACCTGATCGAAGCCAACGAGGCCTTTGCCGCCCAGGCGCTGTCGGTCGGCCAGGAACTTGGCTGGGATGCCGAGAAAGTCAACGTCAACGGCGGCGCGATTGCACTGGGACATCCCATCGGCGCGTCCGGCTGCCGCGTACTGGTCACGCTCCTGCACGAAATGATCCGCCGCGACGCGAAGAAGGGCCTTGCCACGCTCTGCATCGGCGGCGGTCAGGGCGTCGCGCTGGCTCTCGAACGTCACTAAACGGACAACGCCGGCTTATAGAGGAGGACCGACACCACGCCGTGCAGGCTCACCAAACCCTAGCAATTAATCGGCGCACGCCACGCACGTGCGCCGCCTATAAAAAAGAACAACAACACAGGATCAACAACCATGCTCAGCACCGTTACCGCCTTGAGCGTCAAGCTCATTCAGCGATACCTACCCTCACCCTTCGTTTTTGCGATTCTCCTCAGCCTCATCGTGCTTGCCGCAAGCATGCTCGTCACCGGCCAGGGGCTGCCTTCAATGGCGAAACACTGGGGCACCGGCTTCTGGAACCTGCTCACCTTCGCCATGCAAATGGCGCTGATTTTGGTGACCGGCCACGCCCTGGCCAGCGCGCCCGCCATCCATCGCCTGCTCGCAGGCCTGGCACGGACCGCACGCACACCGGGCCGCGCCGTGGTGCTGGTCACGCTGGTGGCCTTGGCCGGCTCCTGGATCAACTGGGGTTTCGGTCTGGTGATCGGCGCGGTGTTCGCCCGCGCGCTGGCCCGTGAAGTCAAAGGCGTCGACTACCCGCTGCTTGTCGCCGCGGCATATTCGGGCTTTCTGATCTGGCACGGCGGTCTGTCCGGTTCAATCCCGCTTTCGCTGGCCACCGGCGGCGCGGATCTGGAGCGCATGTCTGGCGGTGTCGTGACGACCGCCATCGGCGTTGGCGACACGCTATTCACTGCCATGAACCTGACGATCATCGCGCTGTTGGTGATCGGTTTGCCGATCCTTAACTGGGCCATGCATCCGAAAGACCCGAAGGTCGCGGACCCGGCGAAACTGCTCGATCCCGCCCATGAGGCCCTGCCGCGCAACACCCTTGCGCAGCGCATGGACGACAGCCGCATCCTCAACCTGATCATCATTGCGCTGGCGGTGGTCTATTTCGGCTACTACTTCGCCGAGAACGGCTTTGCCCTGACGCTGAATATTGTCATCGGCCTATTTCTGTTCATCGGTCTGGCACTGCACGGCTCGCCGGAGCGCTACATGCGCGCGGTGCAAGACGGCATCGGCGGCATCAGCGGCATCGTTATCCAGTTCCCGTTCTACGCCGGGATCATGGGGATGATGATTGGCGCCAATGCCGAAGGGCTGTCGCTGGGTCGGCAGATCACCGACACCTTCATCGCCTGGTCATCGGCCGATACCTTCCCAGTCTTGGCTTTCCTCAGCGCCGGTCTGGTCAACGTGTTCGTACCGTCGGGTGGCGGTCAGTGGGCGGTGCAAGGGCCAATCATGCTGCCAGCCGGCCAGGCGCTGGGTGTGACGCCCGCCGTCACGGCTATGGCGATTGCCTGGGGCGATGCCTGGACCAACATGATCCAGCCATTCTGGGCGCTGCCCATTCTCGGCATCGTCGGGCTCGGTGCGCGCGACATCATGGGCTATTGCCTGCTGATGCTGGTTTATTCGGGCATCGTCATTTCAGGCTGTCTGTATTTCTTCGGCTGAAAAAAAGGGCTGGCGCCGCAATGGCCCAGCCCTTCTTGTTTATGCGCTTGGTTACAAACCGGCTAACAAGCTCGCTGCTTTATCTCAGACCAGACGGAACCGGCTGACCTGAGCCTGCAACTCGCCGCCCAGCCGAGCAAGATCGGAGCTGGCAGCCGAGGTTTGCTCCGTAGCCGCTGCGGACTGATCCGCCACATCGCGGATTTTCGACACGCTGCGATTGATCTCCTCGGCCACCGCGCTCTGCTGTTCGGAGGCTGTTGCGATCTGCTGGTTCATTTGCTGAATGCTTGAAACCGCATCGTTTATGGCCGTCAGCGCCTCACCGGCCAGTTGGGCTGCCTCGACGGTCTGATCCGCAAGATCGCAGCTTTTGCCCATGACCTCCACGGCGCCTTCGGTCCCGCTCTGCAGCGCGACGACAAGCTGCTCAATCTCCGACGTTGACTGCTGGGTTCGGCGCGCCAGCGAACGCACCTCATCCGCCACCACGGCGAATCCGCGCCCGGCCTCACCCGCACGAGCCGCTTCGATCGCAGCGTTGAGTGCCAACAGGTTCGTTTGGTCGGCGACGCTCTTGATCACATCAAGCACATTGCCGATACCGGCACTGTGGTGTTTCAACCGCTCAATGGATTCGGCGGACTCACTGACAGAGCGGGCCAGCTCCTCGATACGCCCGATGGTCTGTCTGACAACCGAATGGCCTTGTTGGGCCTGTATGTCCGCAGACGACGCCGAATGCGCAGCGGCCTCGGCGTTACGGGCCACATCCTGAACGGTCGCAGTCATCTCGTTCATCGCGGTGGCCACCTGGTCAGTTTCAAGCTTCTGCTGGCCTACACCGACACTGGTTTGCTCAGTCACGGCTGACATTTGCTCAGCGGCAGTGGCGAGTTGCGCGATGCCGTCGGACAGTCGCGTTATGAGCGAGCGCAGGCTTTCACTCATTTGCTGCATCGCCTGCATCAACTGGCCGAGTTCATCTCGGCGGTCGACAGCGAGATTGGCAGACAGATCGCCATCAGCGACGCGACGTGCGACGGCGACAACTTGTTGCAACGGACCGACAATCATCTGAGTAATCAGCGCCGCACACAGCACGCTAAGGACCAATGCAACCAGGGTGGCGCCGATCAGTACGATTCGAACCTGGCGTTGCTCGGTGCGTAGCTCCTCAAGTTGGCTGGCATAGGCCGTCTGGGCAACTTCCACGATAAGCCGAGCGCGCTCGGTCAACGCTTCCTCGCTGGCAACACGCTCCGACTGCGCCTTGCGGTAATCAAGAAACTCCGACCGATACTGGTCCAGGCGGGCAAGCGCCTGGCTCAGTGCTTCGCTGCTGCGGCCGTCCGGCAGGCTGTTCTTCAGCTCCAGGCCTGCCTCGGCTGAGGTGTCGAGCTGGGCAAGCAGCGCCTCCGCATCGCGGTCATTGCCGCCGAGTACAAAGTTCTTCTCCAACCGCCGGGTATCGAACAGCTGCTTAGCGAGATTCGATGCCTGATTGGACAGGGTCAGGGTCTGGATGCTTTCGTCATCACTAGTGGCGACGATCTGCTCTTGAACCCGTCTACGCAGTTCCGCCTCGGCTGCATTGAAACCTGCAAGGGCGTCACGAGCCGCCTCCTCCATGTTGTCTTCAGCAGTCTGTCGCTTGCGCATGGCTTCGGCGAACTCGGCAAGACGGGTCTGGTACTCCTTACCGTCCTGCTCGATGCGATCCATGAGCTCGATGCTATGCGCACTTTCGAAAGCGTTACGGGCGTCCTGAGCGACAGAGATGGTTTTCTCGACAGCTTCTCTCGCCTGCTCCAGAAACACCGCTTCTTTTCTTAACAGAAAGTTCTTTTCACCCTGGCGGGCATCGGCAACCAACGCTTTGATTTCTGCAACATGGTTGAGCTTGGCGAACCGCTCGAACACCGAATCCAGTGCCTGGTAGCTTATCCAGGCGATCACCAAGGTGATGAACAGCACCAGGCCAAAGCCTGCCAGCAGCTTTCGCCTTACGCTCAGATCAAGTAAGAGACTACGTAACCCTTTCATGGGAACCTTCTTTGAGTTTTACAAAACAGGAACGGGACGGACCGCTTTGTATAAGCTTTGCATAGCAAGGTCAATATATCAGCGCCATTATTACGGCGCACAGGCGACGACTGGCATTGCGATGAAACGGATGTCGCTTTTTACATCCACCGTGACATCGCTCGGTGGAACGTTACCCGGTGGATCGGTGAAGCGTGATCCACCCTACGTGAGCATGGGGATGGGTGGGCCAGGGGGCTTTGTCTGTAGCGCTATTGAAGGGCTGCCGAATTGTCTTCGGCTGATGGGCTAAGCCCGGCACTTAGAAAGCTGGCCTGCGCTAAACGGAAAACCCCGCGCATGCGGGGTTTTCTTTGAGGCTAAGCTGAGCCCGACATGGCGAAATCAGCCCACGTCAGATGCGGAACTGGCGCACCAACCCACCCAGACGTTCACCCACATTGGCCAGGTTGCGTGCGGTCTGGGCGCCCTGCTGAGTTTCTTCAGCAACGTTCTCAACGGCTGTGGCGATTTGATGGACGCTGCGGTTGATCTCTTCAGCCACTGCGGTCTGCTCTTCCGCCGCGCTGGCGATTTGCGCGTTCATGCCGTTGATGGTGGCGATCAGGTGGGCGATGGCATCCAGCGAAGCGCCTGCCTGGTTGGCCTGGGCACTGCTGGCATCACCCGCTTCGCTGGAGCGACCCATGGCGGCGACGGCCTGTTTGGCGCCGGTCTGCAGGCGATCGATCATGCCCTGGATTTCCTGGGTGCTCTGCTGGGTGCGGCTAGCCAGCGCACGAACCTCGTCGGCTACGACTGCAAATCCACGCCCCGCCTCACCGGCACGCGCCGCCTCGATGGCAGCGTTAAGCGCCAACAGGTTGGTTTGCTCGGCGATCGAACGGATCACGTCGAGCACACCCACGATGGCATGCACGTCCTGCTGCAGGGCATCCAGTGAAGTGCCGCTGCTGCGGATCTCTTCAACCAGCGAGTGAATCTGGCGAATGCTGGAATCCACCACGGCTTTCGCCTGTTGGCCTTCCTGATCGGTCTGTTGTGCAGCTTCAGCGGCGCCTTGGGCGCTATGGGCGACTTCCTGCGCCGCGGCCGACATCTCGTTGATTGCCGTGGCGACCTGATCGGTTTCCTGGCGCTGGGTCTCCATGGCCTTCTCGGAGCGCTGTGCCTGGGAAGCGACCTCGGCGACCATGCCGGTCAGTTGGCCGGTCAAATCCGCGACCTGACTGACCATGGTGTGGATCTTGCCGACAAAGCGGTTGAACGAGCCGGCCAGCTGGCCCAGTTCGTCACTGCGATCTTCCGGCAGGCGGTGAGTCAGGTCACCATCACCAGCAGCGATGTCATCAAGCTGGGCGCGAATGACCTGGATCGGCTTGACGATGGAGTTGCTGATTACCACGCCAGCGATACACAGCGCTGCCAGCATCACGCCAGCGATGACCAGGATGCTGGTAAGGATCGAGTTGACCCGGCCATCGATTTCCGTCCTCACCTCGCTCAAGGCCGATTCGATGTTGTCCAGGTTGATCGCCGTACCCAGCGCTAGGTCCCACTTGGGCAGGTAGTAGCTGTAGGCAAGTTTTGGCACCGATACCTTGTCGTTACCGGGCAACGGCGATGAGTAATTCACGAAGTAGGTGTTGTTTTTCGCTACGGCCACCAACTCACGGTTGATGTAGACGCCGTTGGAGTCGCGACGGTCGCTCAGGTTGGAGCCCACATCCACCGGACTCTCGCCGCGGAACAGCCGAACCACATTGGAGTCATGGCCGAAGAAGTAACCGTCTTTGCCGAACTTGATCCTCCTAAGGATGGCGATGGCCTCGGCACGACTGGCCAGATCCCCTTGCGCGGCCGGCTCGTAGAGGTGAGACACGCTGCTCACACCGATCCGCATGTAATCCTCGAGTCGTGTCCGAGCATCGTCGATCATCCGCTCGCGGGCTGTCTCGATCTCTTCTTCGGCCAAGGAATTGAGGATTTGGGCAGCCGCACCGCTGAGAACCAACGCGAACAGCGTGACGGGCACCAGTGCAAGAAGCAGGACTTTGATTTTCAGCGTAAGACGCATGGGTGTGATCCAAGATCTGTGAGTACTGGGGAGTCATCGGCTGACCAATCGACAACTTGACGCCAAAAAAACCTCACACATCGAGCAAGCGACGAACTGCACAGTTCGATAACCAGCGTCATGCCAGCGCTTCTTTTTCTAGCGATAACGCTTTCATACCCCGACAGCCGAAACCGAGCGCCCTCCATCGGTGCGCGATTGCGGTGTGTGCGGCAACCTGACGCCTCTAATTGCCACCCGTTTCCGCAATATCCCGCAAGTGCTCTAGAACAGCCGTTTCGCTTGATTTCACGGGCTTTTCCGCCCGTCCGGATTGGTTATCCGAACAGATAAACGGCGCAACTTCTTCTAACAACTCTGTGTCGCAGTTAACAGACCATGCACTGGTTTTGTGTAGTTGCAATTGTTCGCAACAGAGCTGCGTTGAAGCTGGCGCGAGTGACTTCCAGTAATACGCCAACGGCTCTTGTTCGATATGGAGTGGGTCGACGTTCACCGTTCTAAGGGGCGGTTGTTAATTGTTCAGGGATAGGGAAAAAGAACGATGCTCTTCAATTCAATGGTGTTCATCGCCGGGTTCCTTCCGGTGGTGCTTTTGGGCTTCATTCTCCTCGCAGGCTCCGGCAGACAACGTTACGCCGCGATCTGGCTGACGCTGGCATCACTGGTGTTCTATGGCTGGTGGAACCCCGCTTACGTGCCGCTGCTGGTGGGCAGCATGGTGGTCAACTACCTGATAGGTGGTTACCTGATGCGGCGGCCCTCGCGGAGCCTGCTGGTTCTCGGTGTGGCGGCCAATGTCGCGTTGCTGGGCTACTACAAGTACACCGGCTTTCTCTTCGGTACGCTCGACAGCGCCTTCGACCTCGGATGGTCCGTGGGCGACATCATCCTGCCGCTGGCGATCTCGTTCTTCACGTTCCAGCAGATCGCCTATCTGGTCGACGCCCACGACGGTGAGGTCGCCGAGCATGATTTCGTCAATTACTGCCTCTTCATCAGTTTCTTCCCGCAGCTGATCGCTGGCCCCATCACCCATCACGGCGAGATGCTCAAGCAGTTCAACGACAGCAGCACCTTTCGCCCGCGGCTCGACAATATCTCGCTGGGGCTGACCGTCTTCGTGCTCGGCCTGTTCAAGAAGGTGATCCTCGCCGACCCGTTGGGGGAAAACGCCTCGCCAATCTTCGCGATTGCCGCCGATGGAACGGTGCCTTCGTTATACGACGCCTGGTACGGCGCGCTCAGCTATACCTTGCAGATCTACTTCGACTTTTCGGGCTACAGCGACATGGCGATCGGCCTGGGATTGATGTTCGGCCTGCGCCTGCCGGTCAATTTCAACAGCCCGTTCAAGGCGCATAACGTCATCGACTATTGGTCGCGCTGGCACATGACGCTGACGCGCTTCCTCACAGCCTATATCTATAACCCCATCGTGATGCGCATCATCCGCGCACGGATGGCCGCCGGTCAGCCGTTGCCACGGCGAGGCAAGATGAGCCTTGGGACCTTTGTCGTACTGATCGCCTACCCCACCGTGCTGACCATGTTCATCTCGGGCGCCTGGCACGGTGCGGGCTGGCAGTTCGTGGTGTTCGGTCTGTTGCACGGCTTCTATCTGGTCGTTGTCCACGGCTTCCGCGCCTACAAGGCGCGCCGTGGTTTGCCGCTGGACAGCGACAAGCTCTGGCATCACACCGGCGCGGTTCTGTTGACCTTCCTCTGCGTCGTCGTGGCGATGGTGTTTTTCCGGGCCAACAGCGTGACCGCGGCGATGGCGATGCTGTCGGGCATGGCTGGCTTGAGCGAACTGAGTACGGATTTCGACAAGTCCGACTACCTCACCGTCGCCGTACTGCTCGCCTTTGTCTGGTTCATGCCCAACGTGCAGCAATGGATGGCCGGCTTCCGCATTGCCCTGGACGCCCAACCGCGCGAGAACTGGCTGCTGCGCTGGTTCCCGATCGCGGTATGGAGCCCGACGCCGGTCATCGGCTTGGCCGTGGGCGTGCTGGGCTTCTTCGCCCTGGCCGTGGCGTTTTCCGTGGCCCCTACTGAATTCCTCTATTTCCAGTTCTGAAACCGTCTACAAGTAAGGAGTGACACGCTAATGGATCAGCTTCTCTGGTTAGCGCAACACCCTGATCTTGGCAGCGCCATCGGCGAGGCCAAACGCGAAGCCGACCCCTTCACGCGTCTGGATCTGGCCACGAAGCTGGCCGGCTACCGCCGCGATTTCACGCTCACCACCCGGCTGGACCGGCTCGCAAGCGAGGGCTTGCGCGCGCTCGCGAACGGCGAAACGACCAGCAGCGGGCTGCGACCGTTGCGCATCGCCCTGCTGTCATCGCATACCGTGGATCATCTGGTGCCGGCGATTCGTGTCGCGGGGCTGCAGCGTCGCCTGGCGCTCTCGGTGCACGTCGCGCCCTATGGCATGTACCGACAGGCGCTGCTGATGGACGACGCCGAGCTCGCCAACTTTGCCCCACAACTGATCGTCCTGGCGCTGGATGCGCGAGACGCGCCCCTGCAGTTGCCGCTCGAAGCCTCGCAGGCAGACGTTGACGCCGCGGTCGCCGAACGGGTCGACGAGTTGCGCCTGCTGTGGCGCCGGGCACGCGAGCGCTATGCCGCCCAGGTCGTCCAGCAAACCATCGTGCCCGCCGACCCACCGATCTTTGGTTCATTCGAAGCGCTGGTTCCGGCCTCACCCTACGCACTCATCGAGCGCCTCAATGCGGCCATCCGTGCTGCAGCCCGAGAAGATGGCGTACTACTCATGGACCTTGCCTGGGAAGCCGCCCGTGGCAGTTATGGCGACGGCCTGGCCGAACCGGTGCGCTGGCATCAGGCCAAGCAATTGGTCAGCCCGAACCTGGCGCCGCTGTATGGCGACCAACTGGCTCGCATCGCCGCCGCCAGCATCGGTCTGTCGCGCAAATGCCTGGTGCTGGACCTGGACAACACCCTGTGGGGTGGCGTGGTCGGTGACGATGGCGTAGACGGCATCCACCTCGGCCAGGGTTCGCCCAGTGGCGAAGCCTTCCTCGCGTTCCAGCGCTACGCAGCACAGCTGTCGCGCCGCGGCATCATCCTCGCGGTGTGCAGCAAGAATGATCTGAGCGTGGCCGAAGCGGCGTTCAATCATCCCGAGATGGCGCTCAAGCGCAGCGACATCGCGGCCTTCGTCGCCAACTGGGAAGACAAGGCTGGCAACCTGCGCCGCATCGCCTCGATGCTCGACATTGGACTCGAAAGCCTGGTGTTCGTCGATGACAACCCCGCCGAGCGCGACATCGTGCGTCGCGAGCTGCCGGAAGTCGCGGTGCCGGAACTGCCGGATGACGTGGCCGACTACCCGGCACGCGTCGCCGCCGCCGGGTACTTCGAGGCCGTATCCTTCACCTCGGACGATGCCACACGCGGGCGCAACTATGCCTTGAACGCTGAGCGCAAATCGGCAATGAGCCAGGCCACCGACATGGAAGGCTATTTGCGCGGCCTGGAGATGGTACTGACCGCTACCCCGATCAGCGCAGCCGAACTGGCCCGCAGCACGCAGCTGATCAACAAAACCAACCAGTTCAACCTCACCACGCGCCGCTATAGCGAGGCGGAAGTCGAGCGCATCGCCAGCGACCCGGCGGCGGTGGCACTGGCGATCCGCCTGGCCGACAAGTTTGGTGATAACGGCCTGATCAGCGTCGTGCTGGCGCGCCCGGATGCAGCTGTCGCTAGCGACGAACTGCTGATCGACAGCTGGCTGATGAGCTGCCGCGTGCTGGGTCGCCAGGTCGAAGACGCGGTACTCGATGTGCTGGCCAACGCCGCCACCGCTGCCGGCTATCGCGCACTAATCGGTGAGTACCGGCCAACCGAACGTAACGGCATGGTCGCGGAGCATTTCCCCCGTCTGGGTTTCGTCCAGCATCCCGCCCCCGCTGACAGCACCCGCGACGCCACCTTCTGGCGGTACGAATTCACCTCCCCTCGCACGCCCAACCATTACATCGAGGTATCGGCATGACCGAAGCAGAAGTACTCAAGCAACTCACCCCGGTTTTCCATGATGTGTTCGATGACGACAGCATTGTGCTGTCGCCAGAAATGACCGCCAACGACATCGAGGGCTGGGACAGCCAGACCCACGTGATGCTCACGGTCGCCGCCGAACAACGCTTCGGCATCAAGTTTCGGACGGCGGAGCTCGAGTCGCTGCGCAACGTCGGCCATTTCGCCCAAGTCATCAGCGCTAAGCTGGAGGGGAAATAATTCATGATCCAGACAGCAGATGTGCCCAGGGACGGGAGCAATGCCGAACAGGGAGCAACCAGTGCGGCCAGCGTGCCGGGCCAGGTGCGTCCGCGGTATCTGCTGTCGTTGTTTGCCGGGCTGTTCGGCGCGCTGGCGATGTTCTGCCTGACGCTGTTCGCACTGAACCGGACCGGCAACCTGCCACCCCCGGCGTTCTCCAATATTTCCTGTGTCGATGAAAAACTCAGCTTCCTGCGCGACAACCCGATCCAATCGCCGAATCTGCTGATCATCGGGTCTTCCGTGGCCTGGCGCCACGTGGACGGCCATGTGCTGACCGAGGCATTGCCCGGGGTGCGCCCCATGAACGGCGCGTTTTGTGGGTTGTTCGCCAATCAGTCGACCTACGTAGGGCATTGGTTGCTAGACCGTCAGCCCAGCATTCGCAGTGTGGTGATGATTGCCGACCCACAGGATTTCGCCGGTTGCTGGCGTGTACCTACAGCGGTGCTCAACCGTGAGCACGTCGACCCTTACGTTTATGAAAACGCCTCCCCTTGGGGCCACTACATGCGTTACTTCTCGCCGAAGTCGTTGGCGCGCAACGCGTTGACGGTCAAGGCTCAGCGCGCCGGAGAAATCGAGTGGGACCCGCTCGTGTTCAACCGCTTCGGCGATGGCCCGCTGGTCACCAGCAATACCCGTGAGCTGCTGTATGGCCGCCCGGAGCCGCTGGATGCCAGCTGCTTCGAGGCACTGGGCGAGATGAGCGCGCGCCTGGCGCAGGAAGGCCGAGAGCTGATGGTCGTCTCCACACCGCTGCACCCGCAGTGGAAGGAAAAGTATGATCCAGACGGTACGTTCCTGGCCGACTTCGACAAGCAAATCATGGAAACCCTCAACGCCACTGGTGGCACCTACTGGAATGCCGACAAAGACTGGAACACGCCGGTGTCCTCCTTTGTCGACGCGGTACACCTGCGCTGGTCGGTCGTCCAGGGATTCACAGCGGCCCTGGCCGAGCAGATGCGCGACGCCGCAATCGCGCCTGTCCCATCCTCGACGCTGGAAACCGCCGAGCTGCCCTGATCGGTGCCCTCGGAACGAAAAAGCCCGGGCTGTCTGCACATGCCCGGGCTTTTTGCTATCCACCCCCAACGCTAAGCCGCTATCACGCGACCGCGACATTCGCCAAAGCCAATAGATGCATGCCCATCCCGGCGGCAACGGGCCTTTAGGATTATCTCGTCCCCATCTTCCAGAAAGGTGCGCGTTTCGCCGCTAAGCAGCTTCAAAGGCAACTTACCGCCCTGGGTGATCTCCAGCAGGCTTCCAAGACTTTCAGGACTGCTACCGGACAAGGTGCCGGAGCCGAACAGATCGCCGGGTTGCAGGCTGCAGCCGTTGACGCTGTGGTGCGCGACCATCTGCGCCACGGTCCAGTACATGTTCTTCGTGCTACTCAGTGCGATGCGCTGCGCAGGCTGGCCCTTGTCGCGCATGGCCTCGGTCAGCAACAGCACTTCGAGTTCGATATCCAGCGCGCCCTGCTGCTGGTCCTGCTCATCAAACAGGTACGGCAGCGGCTGCGGATCGCCTTCGGGCCGCGCCGGTTGCGCGCAACGGAACGGCTCGAGTGCTTCCGGCGTTACCACCCATGGCGACACGCTGGTGGCGAAGCTCTTCGAAAGGAACGGGCCAAGCGGTTGATATTCCCAAGCCTGAAGATCACGCGCCGACCAGTCATTGAGCAGGCAGAACCCAGCGACGTGGCTGCTGGATTCACCGATTGGGATCGATTCGCCACGGGCATTGCCTGCACCGATCCAGATGCCCAGTTCGAGCTCGTGGTCGAGCCGCTTGCTCGGGCCGAAGCTCGGCTCGCTGGCCCCCGGCGGCATGGTCTGGCCGTTAGGGCGCTTGACGGTTGCGCCGGACACGTCGACCGTCGAGGCACGCCCGTGATAGCCGATGGGCACGTACTTGTAGTTGGGCAGCAACGGATTGTCGGGGCGGAACAGCTTGCCGACGTTGTTGGCGTGATGGATGCCGACATAGAAGTCGGTGTAGTCGCCCACCTTGGCCGGCAGATGCATCTGGCAACGGTCCATTGGCTGCAGCAACGCCTCGCCCATGCTCTGAAGACGTTCACGCTGCGCGCTACCCTCGCCGAGCAGATCCAGCAATGCACCTCGCAGCGCTTTGCGTGCAGGCGCCCCGAGCGCAAAGAAGGTATTGAGGTTGCTGCCGCTAGCCGCTTTCGCCGCTTCCAGCGCCTGGCCGTCGAACAAGCTGGCTTCGCAGGCGGCGCGTAAGTCGAGAATGTAATCACCAATGGCGACGCCACCGCGTGGCTGGTCGCCGTCACGGCTGAATACGCCCAGGGGCAGATTGGCGAGGGGGAAATCCGAATGGCCATTGGCCGACTCGACCCAGCTGCGTTGCTCTTGTTGTGCGGTCATGTCATTTCCCGTTTTTATCGAATGTCTTGGTCAGGCCGGCCCAGCAGCTGTCGTAATCGCTCTGCAGCTGCGGGCTTTCCAACGCCTGACGTGTGGCACGGAGCACCTGGCCGGTCTCGAACATGAAGGCCATGGTGTTCTCGATCTTGTGCGGTTTGAGCTCGGCCTTGATCGCCTGTTCAGTCGACACATGATCCGGGCCGTGGGCGCTCATGCAGTTATGCAGCGAAGCACCGCCCGGCGAGAAGCCGTCAGCCTTGGCGTCGTAGGCGCCATCGATCAGGCCCATGAACTCGTTCATCAGGTTGCGATGGAACCACGGCGGGCGGAAGGTGTTCTCTGCCACCATCCAGCGCGGCGGGAAGATCACGAAGTCGATATTGGCCATCCCGTGAATCGCGCTGGGTGACGTCAGCACGGTGAAGATCGACGGATCGGGATGATCGAAACTGACGGTGCCGATGGTGTTGAAACGGCGCAGATCGTATTTGTACGGCACGTTGTTGCCGTGCCAGGCGACGACGTCCAATGGGGAGTGATCCAGTTCGGTTACCCAGAGTTCTCCGAGAAACTTCTGCACCAGCTGTACCGGCTCGTCGCGCTCCTCGTAATGCGCAACCGGAGTCAGGAAATCGCGCGGATTAGCCAGACCATTGCTGCCGATCGGCCCCAGGTCGGGCAGGCGCAGCGCGCAGCCATGGTTCTCACAGACATAGCCGCGCGCCGTCGAATCCAGCAGCTCGACCCGAAACCGCATACCACGCGGAATCACTGCAATCTCCAGCGGCGCGACCTCGAGCACGCCCAACTCAGTGACAAGCCTCAGCACGCCCTGCTGCGGCACGATCAACAGCTCGCCATCGGCATTGAAGAACACCCGCTCCATCGACTGATTCGCCGCGTACCGATAGATGCTCGCCCCTGCAGGCTGGTTGGGTTCGGCATTGGCCACGACGCACGTCAGGCCGTCGAGGAAATCAGTCGCGGCTTCGGGAAAGGGTTGCGGGTTCCAGCGCAGTCGATTGGGCGTGACTGGACCCAGCTCTGCGCAGAGTTGCCGCTCCAGGCGCTGATAAGGGCCGTGGTGGGACGATGGTCGAATACGGTACAGCCAGGTTCGCCGTGCTTCACTGCGCGCCACCGTAAAAGCGGTGCCGGAAAGCAATTCGGTATACAGGCCGTAGGGCACCTTTTGCGGCGAATTCTGCCCGACCGGCAATGCACCCGGCAGGGCCTCGCTGCTGAACTCGTTGCCGAAGCCGGACAGGTATCGAGAGGTTTCGCCCATTTGTTGTTGTGGTTGCATAGCCATCTCTTATTTCGCGTAATGCATTTACGCAAAAAGTAATTTGAACTCACCAGGGCGTCAAGTTATAAACAGCGCCTCGATAAGCGAGCCCGCACAAACAGGCATTTGAATTCATGGCAGACAGCAACGCGGACACGGCGCCACGGCGCCAGAAGGTACAGGCCGCAGAGGTAGGTACTGACATTCTCACTGCCCTGGCCGAACTGGCCCCGGCGACCTCCCTATCGCGCCTGGCCGAACATGTCGGAATGCCTGCCAGCAAGGTCCACCGCTACTTGCAGGCCCTGATGGCCAGCGGCTTCGCCGAGCAGGATCCGTTGACGAACCATTACGGGCTGGGCCGCGCTGCGCTGTTCGTGGGGCTGGCCGCGTTGGGCCGACTGGACGTGGTCAAACTGGCAACGCCGCATCTGGCGCAACTGCGTGATGAGCTCAACGAAACCTGCTTTCTTGCGGTTTGGGGCAACCGCGGTCCCGCGGTCGTGCATGTCGAACAAGCCGTGCGCGCCGTGACGCTGGTGACGCAGGTGGGCTCGGTGCTGCCTTTGCTGGGCTCTTCGACCGGGCTGGTGTTCAACGCCTTCATGCCCAACGCCGAGACTGCGCAATTGCGCGAAGAGGAACTGAAGCTTCCCTCGGCGCCCACCCCTGCAGCCCTGCTCGCCGCCATGAGCGAACTGCAACGCACCCACATCCAGCCCGTACACGGCCTGTTGATGGCTGGCGTCAACGCACTCTCCGCGCCGCTGTTCAGTGGCGACCAGCGGTTGGCAGGTGTGATCACCATCGTCGGTGGCGAGCCCGGCTTCATGGCCGAAGCGGATGGCGAGGCAGCGAAGCGACTGCTGGCAGTCGCGCGCAAGATCAGCGCGCGGATGGGTGCCTAACGGCAAACAGGAGGAACGGCAGCAGCGAATGCTCCTGCGTCAATGGCGCAAATTGACCGGTGGCTGGCAAAGGTCTAGCGTTCGTCTGTCTTTTCCAGACCCGGAGGCATCATGGATATTCAAATCCGACCGCTTACGTCATTTGAAGGCAGCAGCTGGGAGGTTCGCTTGGACCGAAACAAGGTCACGTTTCGCAGCGAGTCCGAGGCCCGAGCTTTCGTTCAGCTCCTCGAGTCGCGCCTATCAGCGCCCCATCAACTACCCGACGTCGCCACCGACCTTCAACTCCACAGCCGAGCTGGCTGATCGCATCAGGCAGGGTTGCATGTAGCAGTACCAGCACCCTGCCTTCCCTTGGCTAACGTCCGCCGAAACCATCCTCAGATACGCAGCGCGACGCCCAGTCGCAATTCGCGACCAGGCTCGTAACTGCCGCGAATGCCTTCATAGCCGGGAATGTTTTCGAAATCTTCGTTGCTGGCGTGATCCAGGTACTGCTTGTCGAACAGGTTCTTCAGCGTCAGGTTGAATACGAGTCGGTCGTCGCTTAACGCCCGCTCAGCCCGAAGACGCGACACAAACCCTATTTCGACCAGTTTGCTTAGCGGTGTATAGCGCATCGTCAGCCCGGACGATCAAGCTACTGGAGTCATCCACTGCTGGTATGGCGGACGCAACCCCTACGCTTACCGTGATTCGTATCGGGCCGCGGTCAGTTGGAATAACGGCATTCTCAACCGCCACCCGCAGCTTTTCAGCAACGAGCACGGCGCCTTCTCCGTCTGTATGAGGGAGAATCAAGCCAAACTCCTCTCCTCCAAGTCTGCCAAATACGTCATGCGTGCGGAGCACGGCGCTGCATAGCGACGACAATTCTTTCAATACGACGTCACCAATCGGGTGCCCGTACGTATCGTTCACCTGTTTGAAGAAATCGATGTCAAGCATTACCAGACTGAGCGGCGTACCGTGGCGCTGCGCGCGGCCTAGTTCGCTTTCCAAGGCTTCAAGAAAATCACGCCGGCTTCGAGCACCTGTCAGGACATCAATGCTGATGATTTCTCGCAGCGAGTCATGTGCACGCTTTAGCGCCCCCGTATTTTTTAGATGCCGCTGCGTAGCGAAGTAGAGAAATGAAGCGAAAGCGAGCAGCAAGATCGAGATTGCAGCGGAACAGAAAGTCAGGAATTGGCGTCGTTCACGAGACGCTGCCAAGTATTCAGCGGGCGAAAGCTGAACGATGACAACCAGGCCGGCTTCCTTCAGACGCCGATACGCGGTCAGGCGATCAAGATGGTCGATGGCGCTCGGTCCTCGATAGAAGCCTTTATCGGGTTTGGTGCTATCGAAATAGGGACGATCCCCAGGCACCACCATCCCGTCCAGGCGCGCATCAAGGTTAATCGAAGAGGCCGCTGCGCGTGGCACCCGGTCCAGGCCGACCAGAGCGATCAGCCCATGGCTCCCAATGTTGATCTGTTTGTAGAAGTCGGTGAAGAACGTAACCGGAATCGAAAGAACGACCACCCCGGAAAACTTTCCGTCCTTAATGACCGGTCTGGTTAACTGTATGGACCAGATTCCCGAGACGCGGCCGAGTATCGGTTTACTCACGAACAGCTGGTCTTGCCCAAGGTTGTCTCGGTGCACGCGAAAATGTTCGCGATCACTCAGGTCGACTTTTTTGGCCAGCGAGTCCAGAGAAGTGCCAACCAACCATCCCTCTGCATCTATCAGTGCGAGCTGGCCGACCAGAGTCTCGTACCGTGGAAGTTTTGTTTTGGCTATCGCTTGAAACGCGTCAGGGTCCTTTACCAGCTCCTCACGCACGTCCTGTATCAAAGCGTCGGCGTAACGCACGACACTGTGTACATGCTCTTCGAACGCTATCGCCAGATTCATCGCGTCATTGCGCGCAGCTTGTTCTACCAGCTCACTTTCATGTTTTAGCCAAGCGTTAAGGATGGCCCACATAGGAACCAGCGTCGCCAACAGCGCAGCGATAACTACGAGCCCGGCCTGAGCCTCGGTAGAGCGACGTCGGAACAATTTCAATCTCCAGAGCGGCGTCTATACAGTTAGGCAAGCACGCGTCCACCAAGACAGCGAAATACCTGTAGGGCTATCGAATGACAGCGCTATAGAGTCAAAATGCTATCACCCTTAATCAAACCGTCAAAAATAATTTCCAAAAAGATGGTGCCGCATGGCTAGCAGAAAGAGGACAGACGGATTCGTGGGCCTAGGCATCCAGACACGTCGGCCTCACGCTGGCCGGAATGCCGCCTTGTTCCAGGCCCATTCACCACGTATCGAGCTGCACACGTTCTAGACTGGTAGTGGCGATGGATCTGACTATCGCCCTCAAGCTCGTTCGCGCGGCGCTCGCTCGAGAGTCGCCTCATCGAGTCGAAGCAGTCGAACTGCTCGGTCTTGGAGCAAATCGTCAATTGGGCTGGAAGGTGGTAAGCGCAGCAATGATCCAGTCACGTTGAGCACCAGCGCTTCACGGGTGAAAACCTCCGCGCCCAGGGAATAGAACGCGGCGATAAGCTGGCGTAACCCCAACGGTAATCTCCATTGCGCTCGAAGGGCTGATCCAAAGCTGGCGGAGCGTTCGCGCAATGCGCAGTGAATTTCGTCCTCCGTCAGTTCACCACCGCTATCCAGCCACTCCTGCAAGCTTCTAAGCAGAGCAAGCTCGCCGATGTTGTGCAGCAGCCCGGCCGTGTAGGAGAGCTCCGTGTCGAGCTTGAGTCTGCTTGCAAGCCAATGAGCAAGATCGGCGGCGCGCTGGGCATACTCGGCGCTGGAAGCTGCCTGATGCTTTAAGCGGGGATCCGACAAGGTGGCATTGTTCTGAACCGCGAGCTGCAAGGTTAGATTCAGTGCTCGCTTCACACCAAGGCGCGGCAAAGCCTGGCCAAGCGTCTTGCACACAGCGCCGTTGTGCTGCCCAGCACTGTTGGCAATGGACACCAGGCGCGCCGTAATCTGAGGATCTGACGATAGCTTCGATTCCAGCATCGCGAGGTCCCAGTCTTCCGTCTGCATGCAGGCCGCGACCGCAACCTGCACCGACTCCAAAACCGGCGCACCCGCGTTGTTGGAGCGCATTCGGTCTAGAAAGCCGCTTAGCGTCCCGGTTGCGCTAGCGGTCTGTGTGCTTACTATGCGGCGACCGGGCAACAGCGAGTTCAGGCGAACTCGCAAGTCGGCCAGGCTGTAAGGTTTTTTCAAATAGGCCTTCGGTGCCAACGGACGCACGGCACGCACACTGACTCCGTCCACCCGGTCGCTGATGACTATGGCGGGCAACAGCCGCGTCGCTTGGTGATTGCGCAGCTCGTGCAACAGATTCCGAGCATCCAATTGCGCCAACTCACCGTCAGCTATCAAGAAGCTCGGCGGTTGCTTTCGACAGACCCTGAGTGCCGACTGGCCATCATTAACCTGAACAGTCCGGATTCCTGGACGAAGTGCTACGACCAGGCGGGCAAGCTCGTCAGCACGCCAGGGCTCGTTATAGGCAATCAATACATAGGACATGTTCGCTGAGACGCTCACTCTACCGCTCCGTTATCAATGACCCGTTGGCACACAGAAGCGCGAGCCGAGCGGCCGTTGGCGGGCGCAGCTTTGGCAATACTGCTCGAGATATACGCTCAGCGTCGCAACGCCGCCACCTACGAAGCCAGCATAAAGCCATGCATCAGAATGTCATTGACGGCGCGCAACACCGGTCAAGATAGCTGGCTTTAAGGAGCCGCGAGTGATAGGCCAACACTCCTCGCCGAGGGCGCGTAACGAACACCGCGATGCGACCACAACGCGCTGCGCCGCGACAAAAACGGAAACGTCTAGGAGCGCCCTTACCGACCAGGACACTCATCCAGCGCCAGGAAGAGCAGCCCGGCTCAGGATAGCGATACGTGCGAGCAAACGGCTCCCAGCCTCGGAACGCGACCTCACGATCACGGCTGCTCTCCCTCGGCCAGGCGCAATGAACCTTCTATAGCGTCAGGGCAACGGGTTCCCTAACCCTGGCTCGTTCGGGTCGATATCTGGCGTGCTTTTCGGCGGGTCTGAGGGCTGGGTGCCCTTGTCATGTCCAGAACCGGGTTGGACATCTGGATTATCGGTAATGAAATCAGGCTCAGGAGAATGGCTAAGGTTCTGGTCCTGCCCCGGCACCGGTTGTTGATTGTGGGGTCTGTCAAGCGGATCGATACTCATGGAACACCTCCCGTTAACCGTATGTGGTTCCAAGATTCGATGCAGTTGCGGGTGATTGGTGCCAGCCGCAGGTCGTGCCGCAGAGTTTGTCCAAACCGCTCATCCACCTTGGTGGCATTTGCCATTGTTGCGGGCACCACGCAGCGCCAATATCCGGACAACCCAATAACAACAAGATCCAGGAGCCAGCCATGCGCGATCATGCCACTGCGGCCAGCGAATTCGACTTTCAGCAGACGGTCTCGGCCATCCTCAGCGGTGATCTCTCCGCCATGAATGCCTGCGTCGAGTGTTGTGACCGTCACGCCGACTCGGACAAGGTCGCGCTTATCTGGGAAGGCCGCGACGGCCAGCGAGCCACCTGGACCTTCGCACAGCTCAAGGAAGCCGCGGCGCGCTTCGCCAATCTGTTGGACAGCTACGGCATCAAGCCGGGCGATACCGTAGCCGGTCTGTTGCCACGCACCCCCGAGTTGCTCGTCACCATTCTCGGCACATGGCGCGCTGGCGCTATTTATCAGCCGCTGTTTACCGCCTTTGGCCCCAAGGCGGTTGAGCATCGAGTCAAGGAATCCGGCGCCAAGCTGGTCGTCACCGATGCCGCCAACAGCGAGAAGCTGGACGCCGTTGAAAGCGCCCCGCGCCGCCTGGTTGTAGGCGATGGTGCCGACGACTTCTGGACGCAGGTCAACCAGCAATCGAGCGAATTCGAGCCGGTGCTGCTGGCGGGTGACGCACCCTTCCTCGCCATGTTCACCTCCGGCACCACCGGGCCGGCAAAGCAGCTGCATGTGCCGCTCAAAGCCATCGTCGCGTTCGTCACCTACATGCGCGATGCGGTCGACCTGCGACCCGAGGACAATTTCTGGAACATTGCTGATCCTGGCTGGGCATACGGCCTGTATTACGCCGTCACCGGGCCGCTCGCCATGGGTCATTCCACCTTGTTTTATGAAGGCGGCTTCACCGTCGAGAGCACCTGTCGCGTCGTCAATGAATACAAGATCACCAACATGGCAGGCTCACCCACCGCGTTTCGCCTGCTGTTGGCGGCCAAGGACGAGGTCGAGGGCAAGATCAAGGGTCGCCTGCGCGCCGTGAGCAGCGCAGGTGAGCCGCTCACCCCCGAAGTGATCCGCTGGTTCAGCAGCGGCCTTGGCTGCACGATCCACGACCATTACGGACAGACCGAACTCGGCATGGTCCTGTGCAACCACCATGCGCTGAGCCATACCGTGCGAATCGGCACGGCGGGCTACGCGATGCCCGGGCACCGCGTCGTGGTGATCGATGATCAACAACGCGAGCTGGAGCCCGGCAAACCAGGAATGCTCGCGCTGGACCGCAACCAGTCTCCCCTGCTCTGGTTCAACGGTTATGCGGGCACCCGCACCAAAGCCTTCGTTGGGCATTACTACCTGAGCGGCGACACCGTCGAGCTCAATGACGACGGCAGCATCAGCTTCGTTGGTCGCGCCGATGACGTGATCACCACATCCGGCTACCGGGTCGGCCCTTTTGACGTGGAAAGCGCCCTGGTAGAACACCCGGCCGTGATCGAAGCGGCGGTGATCGGCAAGCCCGATCCAGAGCGCACCGAACTGGTGAAGGCCTTCGTTGTGCTGCATGCGAGCCACAGTGCCGACCAAGCATTGGCCGACGAGCTGCAGCAACACGTGCGTCAGCGCCTTTCCGCCCACGCCTACCCGCGCGAAATCGAGTTCGTTAGCGAACTGCCGAAAACCCCGAGCGGAAAAATTCAGCGATTCCTGCTGCGCGACCGGGAAAAGACAGCGCAGCAACCCACGACAGCAGCGGCGAGCTGAACCCAGACGGTCGACACCTTACAACCTGGCGGCGTCAGGCTGCCGCCAGTCAATGCTATCGGCGTTGCGTAAGCCTTCGGCGGCCCAGGTGGCCGCTTCTTTTTGGCAGCCGGCATGACGGCTGCCAAAACTCGCGCCGATACCGAGCCATACAGCTGTCGCGCCGAAGGACACCAACCCGAGCCGGCGATATTAGGATTCTCATGACCGTTTCGACCGAAGACCGCATTCTGCCCACCGAGCACGGCGACGTATTCACGCGGCGCTGGCGCACCCGTCATTCGCGTAAAACGCCCATCGTCCTGATGCACGATTCCCTCGGCTGCGTCGAGCTGTGGCGCGACTTTCCCGAGCGCCTTGCTGTGGCCACCGAGCGCGACGTCATTGCCTACGACCGGCTCGGCTTTGGTCGCTCCGCAGCGCATCCGGGTGGCTGGTCGAACAGCTTCATTCGTGACGAAGCCGAGCGGTACTTTCCGCCAGTGCGGCACGCGCTGGATATCGAGCATTTCATCGCGCTCGGCCACAGCGTAGGCGGCATCATGGCCGCCAGCCTCGCTGCCCATCACCCTGGCAATTGTCACGCGCTAATCACCATCGCCGCCCTTGCCTTTGTCGAAGATCGAACCTTGCAAGGCATCCGCGCCACTCAAGCGGCATTTGCCGAACCGGGCCAGGTCGAACGCCTACGGAAATACCACGGTTCAAAGGCTGAGTGGATTCTCTGGGCCTGGATCGACACCTGGCTGTCGGACAGTTATGCCAACTGGACAATAGAAGAAAGCGCCCCGGGCTTCGCCTGCCCGTTACTGGCCATTCATGGTCGGGAAGACGAATACGGCTCGCTGGATCATCTTCACCGTGTCGCAGCCCTGGGGAGCGGCGGCGTGCAAAAGCTTCCGCTCGACGGCTGCCAGCATGTTCCCCATCGTGAGCGGCCAGAGACAGTGCTCGACACGGTTGCCCGCTTTCTCCAAGAGCAAGGTGAAGGACATGTGCAATCGATCAACCGTTTATCGCGCGCTTGAATAGAAGGCCAGCGCGGTAGCCGTGATCAGGATCAGCGCCATACCCACGATTTGAAGGCCGCCCAGGCTTTCGTTGAGAACTGCGACGCCGAACAGCGTCGCACTCACCGGCTCAACCATTGCCACCACCGAAGCGACAGATGGCGCGGTATGGTGCAGGCCGATGATATACAGCGTGAAGGACAACCCCGCGCCAAGCACGCCCAGTAGCATGAACAGCGGCCAGCTCGGCGAACGGAAAACAGCCATGACCTGGTTGGCCTCGACAAGCCAGATGAACACGGTGACAAGCGCGGCGAAAGCGATAACAAGAATCGCCTGTGGGGTGCCGTGTGGCGCCGCATATTTGAAGCCGAAAATGAACACCGCATAGGACAGCCCTGCAAGCAGTCCGGCGCCCGCGCCGATCAACGTGACGCCACCCGCGTCATTCTTGTAGACGCCTGTCAGCAGCACGACGCCAAGCATCACCATCCCGATCGCGACCCACTTCAGTGGAGTGGATCGTTCCAGTTTGAGAACGAATGACGCCAGGTAAACGAACACTGGCGCGCAATACATCAGCGTCGCTGCAACGGCTACGCTGCTTTGCCTGATGCTTAGGAAATAGAAAGCGAAGTTGCCGGCTACACCGAGCCCTGCGATCACCGACCAGAACCAGAGTTTTCGGTTTGCCAATCCGCTGGCACCTGGTCGCAACGCTAGCCAGATGAGAACAAACAACAACCCGATGGCGCCTCGAAAGAACGAAACGACGAACGCATCCCAGCCATCGCTCAAGAGAATACCGGCGATCCCGCCCGATATTCCCCAGCAAAGCGCCGCCATCGCCACAAGCACCGTGCCCTTACGCGCCATTGCCATAGCCTCGTCCGGAGTGGCGACTGCCCTGTCACTTCGATTAACCCTGTCCTTTGTTCGATACTCGCAAGCCAAGGCCGTTCGTATGCCCAACGCAGCCAGACCGTCCGGTTATGCATCGAGGTCGCTTGATCAGTACGGCTTTTGGCAACCAGCAGAAGCAGGTCGTCTGCCTGCGGCAGCCGACGGAGACCTGCATCCGTAAGGGCAAACACGGTCGCAGCCAATGAAGCGACCTTTAGTACGCCGGTCATCTGTTTTTCAGCTATGACTGTCGGGACAGGTTCGATCCGACCATTGACCAGAGGAAGCTAGATGGAGCGATTCACCGGTGGTTGCCTGTGCGGCAACCTGCGGATCGTGGCAACGGGCCGCCCGAAGCGGGTTGGCCTATGCCATTGCCTCGACTGCCGAAAGCATCACGGTGCCCTGTTCTACGCCGCCGCTGTGTTTGCGCAGGATGCCGTGACGATCACCGGCGAAGCGCAGGACTATGCCGGGCGACATTTCTGCCCCCGCTGTGGCTCGTCCGTTTTCGCACGCACAGCAGACGAAATCGAAGTGCATCTGGGTTCCCTCGACGCGCCTGATCAACTGATGCCCAGTTACGAAAGCTGGACGGTTAGGCGCGAGGCCTGGTTGCCGTTGTTTCCGCTCACGCGGCACGAACGGGACCGTGATACCAGCGCTGACGGCCCGCCCCCCGAATTGCAGACCTAAAGAGACCTTTCGGCTATCCGGATCGCTCGCCACAGCACGGCAGATCTTCGAAGCCAAGGCACCGCGCGGTGCAACCACGGTGCCGAGGGGTGTGACCCAGCCTGTTACTGTTTGTCGATTCGCGTGACGACGGCGTTCATTCCCTTCGAAACAAAGTCGAACTCAATCTGGTCACCCTGCTGCAAGGTCCGGAGTTGATCCGGCGTTGCCTTGAAGCCCATGGTCATGGATGGCCAGCCGAGTGCTTCGACCGGGCCGTGAGCGATGATGACCGAGCTCTTTTCCAGGTTCACTTTCTTGACCGTGCCGGTAGCTGTAGCGGCCTGTCCGGCCGCCTGCTGATCCGTTTGCATGTTCGTGCCTTTGTGATCCATCGGCATGCCGTTCATGGGTTGCTTGTCGGCGGCATAGGCAGCAGGTATCAGGAAGAATGTCGCAAGACAGATGTGCTTGATGTTCATGAGTGTGCTCCTGCGGAGTCGATGGAGTGGTGCGGGATGGCCTGCAATTGTCGGCGGCGCATCAGCAGGTACGCCGCTGGCAGCACGAACAGGGAAAGCAAGGGCGCGGTAATCATCCCGCCGACCATGGGCGCGGCGATGCGGCTCATGATTTCGCTGCCGGTTCCGCCCCCCAAAAGGATGGGCAACAGACCGGCGATGATGACCGCCACTGTCATGGCCTTGGGGCGCACACGCTGTACGGCGCCCTCGCGGATCGCGTCGAGCAGGTCGGCTTCATCTCGCGCACCGGCGTTGAGGCGGTCTCGCCAGGCGTTCGTCAGGTACAGCAGCATGATGACGCCGAACTCAGCGGAAACCCCGGCGAGCGCGATGAAGCCAATACCAGTCGCGACGGACAGGTTGTAGCCCAGTAGATACAGAAACCAGACACCGCCGGTCAGGGCGAATGGCAGCGTGGCCATGATCAACAGCGCCTCGCCAAAGCGGGAAAACGTGAGGTAGAGCAGAACAAAGATGATCAGCAAGGTGGCCGGCACCACCAGTTTCAACTTGGCGTTGGCGCGCTCCATGAACTCGAATTGACCGGAGTAGCTAATGCTCATGCCGGACTCGAGCTGAACACTTTCGCTGACCCTTTGCCTCAGATCGCTCACCACAGCAGCCATGTCACGACCACGAACATCGACGTAGACCCAACCCGACAGCCTGGCGTTTTCGCTTTTGAGCATCGGTGGGCCGTCGGTCACCTTGACCTCGGCAACCGTGCCCAGGGTGATCTGGCTGCCTTGCGGCGTGTAGATAGGCAGGTCGCGCAGATCCGTCAGCGAGTCGCGCCACTCTCGACCGTAGCGAAGGTTGATCGGATACCGCGCAAGCCCTTCGACAGTCTCACCGACGGTCTGGCCTCCGATGGCACCGGCCACGATCGATTGCACATCCGCTATGTTCAAGCCGTAACGTGCCGCCGCGACACGATCGATGTCCACATCGATATAGCGCCCGCCGGTCAGTCGCTCGGCCAACGCCGAGCTGACACCGGGCACGGTTTTGGCGATTTTCTCGATGGCCAAGGTGGCGTTATCGATCTGTGCCAACTCGGTGCCATACACCTTCACCCCGATCGGGCTCTTGATACCGGTCGCCAGCATGTCGATGCGGTTTCGAATGGGCGGGATCCAGAGGTTGGCCAACCCAGGCACTTGCACCGTGCGGTCCAGCTCCTCCACCAGTTTTTCGGACGTCATTCCTTCGCGCCACTGATCCTTCGGCTTGAACTGAATGGTCGTTTCGAACATTTCCAGCGGCGCAGGATCGGTTGCGGTGTCGGCTCGCCCCGCCTTGCCAAACACGCGGGCAACCTCTGGCACCGTTTTGATCAGCCGGTCGGTCTGCTGTAACAGCTCGGATGCCTTCTGCGCCGAGAGGCCCGGAAGTGCAGTGGGCATATAGAGCAGGTCACCTTCGTCCAACGGTGGCAAGAACTCACCACCGAGTCGACTGGCAGGCCACAAGCCCGTCAGAAAGACCAGAACCGCCACCAGCAACGTTGTCTTTGGCCAACGCAGCACCGCGTCCAAGGCAGGCTTGTAGATCCAGATGAGGCCTCGATTGAGCGGGTTGCGGTGTTCATCCGGGATTTTGCCCCGTATCCAGTACCCCATGAGCACCGGAACCAGCGTGACGGACAACCCGGCAGCGGCCGCCATTGCGTAGGTTTTGGTGAAGGCCAGCGGACCGAACAGCCGACCTTCCTGCGCCTCAAGGGTAAACACGGGAATGAACGACAGGGTGATGATCAGGAGACTGAAGAACAGGGCCGGTCCGACCTCGACGGCCGCCTCGGTGATGACCTTCCAGTGCTCCTGGCCTTTAAGGGTGGAATCTGGGTAGCGCTTGTGCCACGCCTCGATGTGCTTGTGAGCGTTTTCGATCATGACGATGGCTGCGTCGACCATCGCTCCGATGGCAATGGCGATGCCGCCCAGGGACATGATGTTGGCGTTGATACCCTGCCGCTGCATGATCACGAACGCGATCAGGATGCCGATTGGCAACGAAACGATTGCCACCAAAGACGAGCGCAAATGCCAAAGAAACAGCGCGCAAACCAATGCAACAACGATGAACTCCTCGATGAGCTTGTGGGTAAGGTTTTCAACAGCGCTGTCGATCAATTTGCTGCGGTCGTAGGTCGTGACGATTTCAACACCCGGAGGCAAGCTCGCTTTGAGTTCGTCGAGCTTGGTCTGGACCGCGGCGATAGTTTCCCGCGCGTTTTTGCCGCTACGCAGAATGACCACTCCACCGACCACCTCCCCCTCACCATCAAGCTCGGCAATGCCGCGACGCATCTCTGGGCCGAGCTGAACGTGTGCAACGTCCCCGAGTGTCACCGGCACGCCACCATCGAGACGCAGCGGAATGGCTCGAAAATCGCTCAATGTCTGCAAATAGCCGGTCGCACGAACCATGAACTCGGTTTCTGCCAGGTCCAGAACACTCCCGCCGGTTTCACGGTTCGCCTCGTCGATGGCCGTTGCGATCTGCTGTTGTGTCACGCCCCGGCTGGCCATGCGTACCGGGTCGAGTACCACTTGGTACTGCTTGACCATTCCGCCGATGGATGCAACTTCCGCCACGTTGGGCAGTGTCTTGAGCTCATAGCGCAGGAACCAGTCCTGCAGAGAGCGCAGCTGCGAGAGGTCATGCCTGCCCGTGCGATCCACCAGCACATATTGGTAGATCCAGCCGACACCCGTGGCATCTGGGCCTAAGGCGGGCTTGGCCGCGGCGGGCAGCCGGCTTTGTACCTGACTAAGGTATTCCAGTACCCGCGAGCGGGCCCAGTAGAGATCCGTGCCGTCCTCGAACAGGACGTACACGTAGCTGTCTCCAAAGAACGAGTAGCCGCGCACCGTCTTCGCGCCTGGCACCGACAACATCGTTGTGGTCAGTGGATAGGTGACCTGGTTTTCAACGATTTGAGGCGCCTGACCCGGGTATGGGGTGCGGATGATGACCTGGACATCGGAAAGGTCAGGTAAGGCATCGACTGCTGTGTTCTTGACCGACCAGACGCCCCAGGCCACCGCGAAAACAGTGGCCAGCAGAACCAAAAATCGGTTGGCGACTGACCAGCGAATCATGGCTGCGATCATGGCTGGCCCCCGAGCTTCACGATGCGCTCGATGATCAGGCCCTCGTCAGTTTCACGCACGCCAACGCGGACACGGTCGCCCGACTGCAAGCCTGAGGTAAGCGATGGATCGGCAACCGGAAAGGCCATGGTCATCCCAGGCATGTTCAAGGTCTTGAACGGCCCATGCGACAGGCCAACCATGCCGTCTTCCAGCCCCACAATCGTGCCTTCAGCCTCATGCAAAGCGGATTCGAAGGAGGACTTGGGCTGTTCAAGGCTTTGCGCGGTCAGTCCGCGCAGACTCGCCTCGGAATCAAGCAGGAACTGGCCGGACGCAACGACCTTCTGGCCGGCTTCGAGCCCTTCAAGTATTTCGGTTCTGTCATCGAATTCCCGACCGATACGCACCTCGACGGGACGGTAACGGCCTTCATCCTCCGCCAGCATGACCAATGCCCGGCGACCGGTCCGAATGACCGCCTCGGACGGAATGACCAAAGCCTGCTCGACGTCGCGATTCAAGGTCACCTGCGCCGTCATGCCGGGGCGTAATCGCTGTTGTGGGTTAGGTAGCTCGACCCGGACACGCACCGTACGGCTATCCAGGTTGGCTTGCGGCAGCACGGCCTGAATCGACCCTTCCAGGGATTCACCGGCAAAGGCCGGCAAGCGCGCGGTTACCTTCTGCCCTTGTGCCAGATGACCGATCTGGGCCTCAGGCACCGCCACCTCCAGCCAAACGGTGTTCAGTCCATTGATGCGAGCAAGTGATGCGCCGGCAGGTACGGTCATGCCCTCGCGAACATCGAGACTGCTCAACACGCCAGCAATCGGGCTGGTTACGGTCCAGACCGCGCGTGTCTTGCCGCTCCGTTGCAGTTGCGCAATAACGTCTGCCGGCATACCGGCGAGGCGTAACCGTTGCCGCGCGGCGGCCAACAGCTGGGGTTCACCGACGTCTCGGAGCGCCAGATACTCTTCCTGTGCCGCGGCCCATTCCGGTATGAGCAGATCGGCCAGCGGCGCCCCCTTGTCGATCACATCCTCAGGTGCACGATCGTAAACGCGCTCGACGAAGCCTCCAGCGCGCGCCTGCACCACCGCCACGTCGCGCTCGTCAAACATCAATGCTCCGGTGGCTTCAAGCGACTGACTGATCGACTCACGCACAGCCGTCGCCAGACGAATGCCAAGATTCTGCGTGACGCTCGGGTCGATCTTCATCGATGCCCCGTCGCTGCCTTCATCGGCATAACGCGGGACGAGCTCCATATCCATGAAGGGTGACTTGCCCGGTTTGTCGAATTTCTGCTGCGGGACCATCGGGTCGTACCAATAGAGCACTGCCCTGCCCTCATCATCAGCTGCTTGTGCCAAGGCTGCGGTGGGCATCACGGCTGCCGCAGTCGCACCGATCATCACACTGAGTACGAGCGCCAGCTGTTGTGTGTGGAAGCTCATGGTTGGGTATCTCCAAAGGCGAAATGCAGGCGGGCGTTGCTCAGCGAAAGGTCACGAGACGTGTCGATGCGACGCAGACGGGTTTCGACGAGCTGGCGGCGCGCATCGATCACAGCGATCAATTCACCTTTCCCAGCGCGGTAATCGGCCATGGCCAGGTCAACCTTCTGTTCTGCGAGCGGCAGCAGGGTTTGTTCGAGGCGCGTCAGTACCCGAGACAACCGCTGATACTCAGCCAGGTTGGCGGTCAGCTCCTGGTCATGCATACGTAACGTCGCCTGGCGCTGAGCCTCGATCTGCGCGAGCCGTGCCCGCTCGGCAGCGATCTTCGGGTCCTGTCGCGAGCCGGTGAACATCGGCAGGTCGAAGCTGACGCTGAGGTTCACCATGTCGCCGTACTCCCGACCCCGACGCAGGTAGTCGACGCCCCAACTCCAGTCCGGTGTTTTTTCGGCGATGGCCTGGCTGACGTTTGCCTCGGCCTCGCGCGTCATCGGACCGAATGCCAGCAGTGCCGGATGGCGGTCGAGGTTGTGCTGATAGTGAACAGCGTCGGCGGGCCATTGCGGCCAGACGCCAGTCAGCGGCTGGTTAGCCGGCTCGCCTATCCAGCGGCGTAATTCGGCCCGTGCAACCGCCTGGTTGCGTACCAACTCATCTTCCTGTTCTGCCAGCAAGGCAGCTTCCTGCTTGGGAAGCACGCTGTCAGCGGTCTGGCCGCGCCCGCCAGCAATACGCGCCTGAACAGCCTGGGAAAACAGCTTGTTCTCGCCGTAGAACTGTTGGAAAAGACTCAACTTCTGCTCGACCGCGAAGCTAGCGACCCAGGCCTCGGCGGTCGCTTGACGAACACTGAGACGCTCGATGGACTGCTGCACGCCTGCAAGCGCGACACCTGCCTGCGCAGCCTCGATCCGAGCGCGCCGTTTCGCCCGGTTCGGTACATCTTGCATGACGCCGACCATTTGCATGGTCATGGCCTCTTCATCGAGCCGCCAGCGTGTGTCGCCTTCGATGGGTACGTTTTGCAGCCCAAGCCTGAGCTTCGGATCCGGGAGCTCGCCTGCCGGAATCGCAGCGCTACGAGCAGCGTGGAGGTTGGCAGTTTGCGCGGCTAACGAAGGTGCCTGCTGCTCGGCCAGGCTCAAGGCCTGTTCCAACGTTAGAGCTGACACGAGCCCGGGAAACGAGAGCGCGCCCATGATCAAGGCGGCCACTTGATGGGGCGCCCAGCGAATAAGGGGTTTCATTTAAAAGGATTCCTGATCTTCCATGCGTGCCAAAGGGCGCGCGGTAACCGACCCGAATGCTCACATTCGGGCGGGTTTCTAGAATTCGATCGGAATCAGACGCGGGGTGGGTGCCAGACGGCGTCCAGAAGACGGGAAGGAATCTGGTCGTTATAGGGTGTAGTCACGGGCTTGGCTGCAGGAATCACGTCCGCCTTGGCCGCCGCAATCTGAACGAGGCTGGAGGTTTTGCATTCTTGCCCGCTCTTGCAGACGGTCGTTGGGCCTTGATCCTTTCCTTCACGACAATCTTGATCAGCGCCGTCCATGCCGTTCATGCCTTCCATATCAGCCATCTGGTGATGCACCGACGATGTGGCCGGCATGAGTAGTTGCGCCATCCCATTGATCGGAAGCGTAAGTACCAACAGCAGGATAAGGAAGGAACGCATGTTGACGGTCATGGGCTCAGCCTATGCGGCAACGCAGAAGCAATCAATAAGACATTTGGTCGCTCTGCAATCTGCGTAGTCACTTGGGCCCTGTTCTTGTAAACGCACGCATTGACCGCGACGGCTATTCATCACAGCCCCGTTCGGTGATTACGTGTCTCGCTTCGCTTCGGCCAGATCAAGGACGGGATCATCTGGCCTGATCGTTTCGCTAATTACACACATGGCGAAGCCGCACCGGCAGCGGCCTTGTGCCGCCGCCGGTGCGCTTGAAAGCGCGGTGAAACAACTGGATCGATTGGAACGGCAACCGGAGTCGGTTGCCGTCTCGGTGGTTACTCAGTGGTGCTGAGCACGCCGCGCTTAATCTGATCACGCTCGATGGATTCGAACAGCGCCTTGAAGTTGCCCTCGCCGAAGCCGCTATCACCTTTGCGCTGAATGAACTCGAAGAACACCGGACCCAGCACGGTGCCGGAGAAGATTTGCAGCAGCAGGCGCTGCTCGCCGTCATCAACTGCACCGTCCAGCAGAATGCCCCGGGATTTCAGCTCTTCTACCGGCTCGCCGTGGTTGGGCAGCCGCCCCTCAAGCATCTCGTAGTAGGTTTCCGGCGGCGCAGTCATGAAGACGGTGCCGCTGGCCTTCAGCTTGTCCCAGGTCTCGATCAGGTTGTCGGTGAGGAAGGCGACGTGCTGGATACCCTCACCATTGAACTGCATGAGGAATTCCTCGATCTGCCCAGCGCCCTTCGACGACTCCTCGTTGAGCGGGATGCGGATCATGCCGTCCGGCGCGGTCATGGCCTTGGAGGTCAGGCCGGTGTACTCACCCTTGATGTCGAAGTAACGGACCTCACGGAAGTTGAACAGCTTCTCGTAGAAGTCCGCCCAGTAAGCCATGCGGCCGCGGTAAACGTTGTGGGTCAAATGGTCGATGAGCTTCAGGCCAGCGCCGACCGGATGACGCTCGACGCCCTCCAGGAACACGAAATCGATGTCATAAATCGAGCTGCCCTCACCGAAACGGTCGATCAGATACAACGGCGCTCCGCCGATACCCTTGATTGCCGGCAGGCGCAGCTCCATCGGACCGGTGGGCAGCTCGATAGCCTGAGCACCCAGCTCCAGCGCGCGGGTATAGGCCTTCTGCGCATCCTTTACACGGAACGCCATGCCACATACTGAAGGCCCATGCTCTGCCGCGAAATAAGCTGGCAGGCCTTTAGCCTCGCGATTGACGATGGCGTTGATCTCACCCTGGCGGTACAGCGCCACATCTTTGGATCGGTGGTTGGCGACATGAGTAAAGCCCATGCTTTCCAGTACCGGCTCGATGACGTTCGGGGTGGGCGAGGCAAATTCGATGAACTCGAAGCCCATAAGGCCCATGGGATTTTCAAACAGGTCGGCCATGATTGGCTCCTTGGAATAACGGTACGTTAGCGAAATTGACGTTATGCAAAGGTCAACTCGGCGGCGCACAGGAAATCCCACGGACGCTGCGACCCAGATGGTCGCCCAGGGTCAATCGAAAGCCCAAGATCTTCATTTCAGCGGCTCATCCGAACGTCAGGCGCGGCCATCGACCTGCCTTCCTGGCTGCGCTTTAGCCTGCTGGACAGACTAGCTCCGCCAGCGCGCAACGGCTTCACCGGACCGGCCAAGCTCAACGACCTGGCGGCCACCTGGACGGTCCGAAGTCGAGCGGACGCGGTGAACTGGAAAAAAGCGGATGAATCCATATTCGCTGCCATGGCTGCACTGAAGGCGCGCCGTGTCTACGCGGCGCTCTATTATTCTTTTGCGTAATCGAATTACGTTTAGCGAAATCTGCGGGACGCATGTCCAACTGTCAAGCCCATGTCGCGTGCCGCTTATCTCCCGCCTCGAACGAATACCGCTGCGACGCTGCCGAATCTATGGCTAGCGAAACGAGGCAAACAGCATCTGCTGTGGCCAGAACACCGCTTTTATCCGACGAGCATCACCTGTCCCGCCCGCTACGCCCTAAAGCGGGCGTCATATTCAACGGCTGAACAAAAAAGGAACGACCATGAACCGACTTTTCGACAAGAGCGCCCCGCAAAACGTGCACGGCTGGGAACGCAGCGCCTCCGTTGCGGGCGGGCTGGTTATGCTGGGCAGAGGGTTGCGTCGCGGCGGACTGAGCGGCCTGTTGCAGCTGGCGATGGGTGGCATGGCTTTAGCGCGCGGCATCAGTGGGCGTTGCGAAGCCAAACGTATGCTGACCGCTACCGAGGCGCAGCCACGCCACGTATCCGCCGACAAACAGCGCTACAGTCACATGCCATTGGACTCTGAAGTACACAGCCCAGACTTCGCCGAGCCGGATGTGAACCTACCTGATGCCACGCCAATGGGGCATGAAACGCATCCGGGGGAGCGCCGTGGCACGTAGTCAAATGCTGCGACGGCCGAACGCCCCCAATCAACTGCGCTGTTCCAGTGCACCTAGGCGGGTGGGGCTGTGCCGGGCCAGAAAAACGGCACGGATGGCCCCTCAACCGGGGCTGATTGGAGTCCCGCCGAACGGCAGTTGTCGGCTTTATGACGCCGTGGTATTTATGCGCCGTATTTTTGTCACACCTCGTGACATTTTGGGAGACGGTCGTGGATATCATCAAGGCAGATAGCGGAAACCCGGATCGGTGGGGAGTCGTTTATTCCTACGGTAGCGTGTTAGCGGTTTTTGACAACGAGCTGGATGCTCAAACAGAAGCCAGCGGCTTCGGAGGCGCCGTGGTGCGCCTTGCTTGCAGCCTCTGGAACACTCTTAATATGGCCGCTGAAGGCAGCATGACCGGGGACCAGTCTCAGCTCGCGTGAGCTGGCAAGTCGGTCGATCATGCCAGCAGGGTGAAGGCAGTGCCGTCACCCGCTGAATCTTCTTCAGTCAACTGCATGGGCGCTGCGATTGGCAGCGTCTCTTGCACAGTGCGAGATTCGTGGTGATACGGGACGAGGCCGATCCCGGTCCGCTTAAACTCCACGAAACCGTATCCGTCGGCCCAGACCTCCGCCTCGTCTTGGGCTCTCACTGCAGAGCGTGGCGCAGCAGCGTTGGCTGAGCGTCTGTTTCGATACGCTGCAGCACTTTTTGTTGTTGCTGGAAGATGATGTCCAGCACGCGGCTGGGCTGAACTTCGATGTCGTCGAACGTGATCAGCTGCCCCGGCTCGACAGCTCTCTTGAGAACCGTGTTGCGCAGCAGCCCGATGGGTACGTGATCGAGCTCGTCGGCAAGTTTTACCGCTTCGCCGCGAACGTCGAACCCACCTATTCCACGACCGATCATCTCTCCCGCCTTCATCTCACGTTTGGCGATTGCTGCGACACCCAAGGTGGGCGAAACAGAATTGTTCAGCAGCACGCCGCCACCGGCAAGCACCCGCCGTACGGTCTTGCCGACTTCGAGCGAGCAGAGGTGAAAGGGTCGTGTCAGCACGTAATACGGCCCAGGCCCGAGCTTGAAGTATTCGATTGCTGGCGCCTGCATTTCATCGTGCCGGCACACTAGAAACACGCCGCCCGCCGAATAGCCATTGGGCAATACGTAGTCGACAATTGGCTGTCCGACGCCGTCTGCGATCAGCCCGAGGACGTTGCCGCTGACGTTGAGATCGGTCGACGCCAGTCCTTCCAGACCGCGTCTGGTGATAGTCGCGCCAAACCCGTTACCTACCACGACCTGCTCGATCTGCACCTTGGTGCCATCGGTGAAGGATGTGGTCTGTTCAATGCTGATGCCCTGGCGCTTGGACCAGTAAGCCATGTCTTCAAGGCTGGGGTTGTGGTTCAGGTAGCCCTTCATGTTGCCGTAGACCAGCGGCTGAAAGCCCATCTGCAAGGCTTCTTCGCGCAAAGCGGCGAGCGATCCTGGCTGATCCCCTTCGGCTTCGGTAAGGAATCCCTTGCCGGACAGGTAAGACCCCGTTGTGACCTGAAGCTCGGCGTTGATGGTAACCACCGGCACCCCGGCTTCGAAGGCGCGCTCGATCACTTCGGTACCGAAAAAGACGTCACCCGTGCACTCGACGATCACATCCGAGTTGGCAATGAGATCGTCAATGGAGTTGGTCAGCGCGTCGGCCAGCGGAAAGCTACTCAGCGTTGCGACGCTTCTACGGGTCAAGACCCGGCTGATTTTCAGATCCTTGTAGTGCTGCATGATCAGACGAACGAAACAGTGCGAGATCATCCCTGTACCCGAAACACCTACTCTCTTGATCGTTGCATCTGTCATGGTGAAATCCCTTCGGAAAAGTCCTGAGCCTCGGACCGTAATATTTAGAAAAAGTTTTGATTTGCCCGAGTATTTATTCGCCTGTACCGGACCGCCTGGACGCCGACAGCTGCGCGGGCTGCTCTTGGATACAAAACGGATACGCCTTGAACGGAACGCGGCTGGGCGAAGGCCCGAACGGCACGACCGGCATATCGCTGATTCGCCGAATCACATGCCGCAATTCCTCTCGCCAGTGCTTGGGCCGGATACCGAATGTCTCCTCGATGAGCGAACAATCGAGCACGGACCAAGCTGGCCGCAACGCAGCCCGAGGCAGGCTCGAGCTAGGCACCGGCAGCACACGGGGGGCTGTATCGATCAACCCCGCCGATTCGGCTTCCTGGAACACCTGGGTGGCAAACTCGGCCCAGCTGCACGGAGACGCGCCGCTGTAGTGATACAGCCCCCACTCCAGATCGCCGTCACGGCAATAGCGCAGAGCCAGTTCGATCAGTACGCGTGCTACGCTGCGGGCTCGGGTCGGGCAACCGATCTGATCGCTGACGACGGAGATTTCCTCCGTTTTGTTGCCCAGATTGAGCATCGTTTTGACGAAGTTGTTTCCGCGCTCACCGTAGATCCAGCTGGTCCGCAGAATGAGGTAGCGGTCAAGCGTCTGGCTGATGACCTGCTCGCCCGCGAGACGTGTGGAGCCGTACACGCTGTTCGGCATCGCCGGGTCGGTTTCACGGTAGGGCTTGTCAGCGTCACCGGAAAATACGTATTCACTCGACAGATGAAACAAGGGAATACCGAACTGTCGGGCGGCTGCAGCCAGGTTGGCAGCGCCGTCGCGGTTGACCGCCTGAGCCTGTGCCACTTCCGCTTCGGCGTGATCCAGGTTGGTGTACGCCGCTGCGTTGATTATGAGGGCAGGCTTATGAAGCTCGATGGCCTCGCGAATGTGCTCCGCGCGGGTAATGTCCAATGCCTGGCGAGACAAGCCGATGGCATCCAGCCCGAAGCTGGCAGCCTGATTGGTCAGGCAATAGCCGACCTGCCCTTCCGCGCCACAGACGAGAACCCGCATGTTGGTGTGCCCCGTACGGATAGGCGTATCGGCCAACGCATCGGTGCGGGTAACCGTTACTGGGGCGGTATCTGGCGGCTGTTGGATGGTCTGCTCAGCTGTCTCGCCTGACCGCTTTGGGATTAGCTCACGCACGCTCACACCCAGCGCCTCAACTGGCGCATCGGCGGCCTCCGGAACCGGTGCGAAGCTGAAGCTCTCCATCAGCCCGGTGAGGATGATGCGTGCCTTGGCAAACTGACCTCGCACCAGCATCGCAGCAACCAGGCCCAACCGTGATGTGAACAGGCCTAACACCCGTCGCTTGCGGAAATACCGGCGCGCCACGAACAGTTCGTTGCGTACCAGGTGCCGATGCAGCGCAATCCGACTGGGGTCCGGCTCGCGCAGAATGTCGATGGCACCGCTGACACGCCGCAGGTGCAGGACCTTGCTAGCAACCACGAGGTAACCCGGCGTGTCCTGGCTGATACGCAACGTGAACTCAGTGTCGTCTCCCCACATGAACATTGGGGCCAACGGCACGCCGTGCCGGGACAATGTTTCTCGCGGTACCAGGATCGATACATAAGTGGCTGGTCGCACCGGCACTACACCGAGGTGCAGCAACGCGGGCCAGTTTTCGTAATCAATGGCGTTGGTACGCTCATCGATTCGCGGCACGTTGGTGAGCAAACCCGCCTCGGTAAACGCCCTCGACAGCAAGAAGGAGCGTGGCTGTTTGTGCTCAGCGAGTCGCTGATCAGCCTCGAGCAGTTTTTCCAAGGCATCCGGTTCAGGGATGACATCGTCATCCATCATCCAGACAAAATCAGCGCCCTGCTGATAGGCCATACGAAACCCGGCACTGAAACCACCCGATGCGCCGGTATTGCGGGACAGCACGTACACCTTGAGATTGGCGACTTTTGAGTCGAGCAACACCTCTTCGGTCCCATCGTTGCTGGCGTTGTCGACCACGATGATGGCGTCACACGGACGGCTCTGGGCACTGATCCCTTCCAGACAACGCTTAAGCAAATCCTTGCGTTTGTACGACAGCACGACAGCGTATATCTGATCCATTAGAGCGCTCGGCATCTGAATAAAGAGATTGGTTCCAAACCCGGCAGGCGACCCGACTGGTTAGCGGTGGGGCGCTGCGGTGCGTGATGGGCTTGAGCCATTACGCTCAGCTCTGACCGAGGAAGATCAACGGGGTTCAGTGAATTGCAACCAAATGTGGCGGACTAGATCGCACCGACGCCGACCCTGGTGAAAAAGCCGAACGGCCCCTGGCGCACCGGTTCCCTATCGCCTGGAGCATCCAACTGAACCCACGCGCTGATTAATCGCGGGCTGAGAGATGCAACCAGCGACGGCCTGCCTCGCCCGTCTGATAGCAGTATCGAGTCAATCCTCGAACTCAGCGCGCCAGCCCTGTTCAGATGAATAAGCCACTAAAACGGAGAAGCAGAATGAAGAGACCTTTATTAGCGCTTATCAGCTTGGCGTTCGCTCTGCCTGCCCTCGCTCAGGAGCCTCTGGTCGTCAAACGTTTGAACGGTATGAACCTGGAAGTGGAAGAACTGGGAGTACCGCAAGCGTCCTCGGACAAAGTCGACTTGCGCGGCGTCCCCGCCGTCAAGATTACCAACCACAGCCAGGAAATTGCGTCGTGCCAGTTCCACGCTTTACCCGAGGAAACCGTGATGACCGCTGCGCCCGCAATGTCGATTAGCCCAAACGAGCAAGCCGTGGCCAGGGTGCCCGGCAAGTATTCGAGTGGTGGTCCGATTGCCTTGTTGGTGTGCCAACCGGAGGGCGTATAGCTTCGGTTGGCGATGATCGGAATCAGGTACGGCAACCCCGACACGCCGCTTGGTCGGCAAACTTCATCAGGAGACGGTCATGAACAGATCCTTTTTTAAGTCACTGGCGGTGACCACGTTGCTTGCCGCCGCCGCACAACCGGCCTTGGCCCAGTGGCCGGCCGGCACGCCGCGAGAAGATACCGGTTCGCGTCCGAGCCCAATGGGCAATCCAACGCCCATGGAAAAGCTTGAAACCCACCGCAATGAGCAAGGTCAGATCGTCACTGAGGATGGCCGTATCGTTAAAGGTCTACCTGAGAACGACAGCGTTCCAAACCGCAACATGCACCGTACTGAGCAGGAAACAGTGACAGAGGACGAATCGCACTACTCCGCCACTCCTGGCGAGCTGGAGTAGCCCAACAGCGAATGGTGGAAAGTGTTTGCTTAGCCAGTGAGCCCCGCGTGTCGACGATACCGAAACGGCGCATGGGGCCTCACACAGCCCACCACTAGAGCCAGACGAAGCCCCAGCACTGCCCGAACTCGTGTCGTTCGGCGATGGCTCGGCCAACTGGCCAATACCGTTCAACAATCTTGGCTCAATGGCCGATTCAGGAAAGCATTCAATGAGCCGCTCGATGCTGGTTGGACGACTGATCACCGCTTTGTCGATCAGCCTTCTCTTGGCTGGCTGCGCCGGGACCGAACGTCTCGACACAGCAATGGCAACGATCAACCGGGACTACAGCCGTCTACAGGACGAAGCCTTGCTGCTCAACATCGTGCGCCGCAGCGTTTCGCTACCCGCCCACTTCACGACCGTGACGACCATCCGTGGCCGCAGCCGCCTTTCGGCTGGCGCCAACCTGACGCTGCCGTTCGGGGGCGACGCGCCATCAGACTTCAGCTTCAACCCCCACATGGCGATCGAACAAGGGCCTGGGTTCGACGTGTCGACCCAGGACAACCAGGAGTTTTATCGCGGCTATGTGGCGCCGATCAGCACCACCTCTCTTGCTTTCATGCTGCGCCAGGACTACGCACCGGAGCTGATTCTGTCCCTGTTCCTTGAAAGCGTGCACTTCCAAGGTCCGAACGGAACGGAGCGCTTCTATAACAATCCGTCGAAGATCGCTGATTTCAAACGATTCCAGCAAATGGTGAGCCGCCTTGTCGACCAAGGCATCACCATGGAGAGCGCCTTTCTCGTCAGCCGCTACGGGCCAGAACTTGAGCTCAAGCAAGCGCCCTCCATTGACCAGTTGATTTCCGCACGTAAGGAGAACCTGGCCGTCAGTACGCCTGGCAACAATCGCTACCAGCTCACCGAATCGGTTGAAAGCGCCCGGTTCTGCTTCGTCCGTCCGCAGGAGGACCTCTTCAAGCTTGCCCGGTGCAAGCTGGAAAGCCGAAAGGAGTTCCAGCTGGGCGACCCGGACTTCTTCGGCAGCGTCGGTGGCGGCCGTGTGTATTTCGAAGCCGAGGGCATCGGCAAGGTCGAGTTGCACACCCGCTCACTCGCCGAAGTGTTCGACTATCTGGGCGAGTGCGTGCGGGAGCAGGAAGCCAACGGCACCTTGCTAACCGTCAGAACCCACGCCGGGCAGCAGCCGATCATCCGCGTGGAGCAAGGAATGACGATGAACGCGATGGTCCGCACCGAATTTGCTGGCGACGAATACTGGATCCCCAAGGGGCCAGACGGCGGACAGTCCGGGTCCGTCCTTTCGATGGTTTCGCAATTGCTGGCTCAGGCCCAATCGGTCGAGGACATGCCCATCAACAACACCATCAATCTGATTGGCCAGTAACCGTTGCGGCTGTATGACCTCATGCCGATAACTGAATTTTTTTAGAACTCTCAGAGCTGGCGGGGTACGAAAACTATGTCAGCGCCATCCTCTGGTGATGACTACCCAGTAATTTGCAGAGGAGAAGCAGCATGAACATGAAATGGCAAAAAGCAGTTGGTGGTATCGCCCTGGCAGCGTCCCTTGCAGGCGGCTCGGCCATGACTTACGCGGCGGATATGGACTACAACACCTGGGATGCTGATAAGTCCGGCTCCGTGGACTACAACGAGTGGGACACCGGGTTCGACAATCAAGGGATGTTTTCCCGTTGGGATGCTGATCGAAACGGCACACTCTCCGATGAGGAATATGGCCAAGGCGTCTACAACAGCTATGACCGCGACAAGAGCGGCGACTGGAACGAGGAAGAGTACAACCGCTTCCGTGATGACGCCGGCGATGAAGGCTGGCTCGACGTCTGACGTTGCCACGTTAGCTTCAATCGTGATGTAGCAGCCGCCCCCTCATGGGGGCGGTCGTGTTTTCGGTCTTCGACTTCTCCAGCGCGAAGCCAGTCATCGCGCCAATGGATGGAACGTCCCGCGCAAGACAGGCTCCCATTTTTGGTCTGCTGATCGATCAATGGGAGAACCTCGATGACACAACAATCGCAACACAACCGCAGCATCCACCTCGCCTCGCGCCCGCACGGTGCACCCACCGCCGATAACTTTCGGTTGGAAACCGGTCCGGTGCCGAGCCCCAACGACGGGCAGCTGTTGCTGCGTACCGTTTATCTCTCGCTGGACCCCTACATGCGCGGCCGCATGAGCGCCGGGCCGTCCTACGCGCCACCCTTGGAAGTGGGCGATGTGATGGTCGGCGGTACGGTTTGCCGGGTCGTAGAGTCCCGCCATGCCGACTACAAGGAAGGCGACTGGGTGCTCAGTGGCAACGGCTGGCAGGACTATGCTGTTTCCGATGGGACCGGCCTGCTCAAACTTAGCCAGGACATGCAGCACCCTTCCCATGCCCTCGGTGTGCTGGGCATGCCCGGTTTCACCGCCTACATGGGTTTGCTCGATATCGGCCAGCCCAAGGCCGGCGAAACGCTGGTGGTGGCCGCAGCCACCGGCCCCGTTGGCGCTACTGTCGGGCAGATCGGTAAGCTGAAAGGCTGCCGGGTTGTCGGCATCGCCGGTGGTGCTGAAAAATGCAGGCACGCGGTCGAAACGCTTGGCTTCGACGCCTGTATCGATCGTCGCGCCGAAGATTTTGCGCAGCAATTGGCGGACAACTGCCCTGTCGGGATCGATGTGTATTTCGAGAACGTCGGCGGCAAAGTATTCGATGCCGTGCTGCCACTCCTCAACACCAGCGCACGGGTGCCGGTCTGTGGCGTCGTCGCGCAGTACAACAGCACCGACCTGCCAGACGGCCCGGACCGTTTGCCATTGCTGCTCGATACCATTCTTAAGAAGCGCATGCGCATGCAGGGCTTCATCATCTTCAACGACTACGGGCACCGCTACGACGAATTCGCCCGTGACATGAGCGCGTGGTACGCCGAGGGCAAGATCAAGTATCGCGAGCAAGTCGTCCAGGGGCTGGAAAATGCGCCCGAGGCGTTTATCGGTCTGCTCGAAGGCAAGAATTTCGGGAAACTGGTCGTGCAGGTCGGCGAGGCCTAACGTCTTTCTAGCCGTTCGGCACGTGTAAGCATGGCTCGTTTGGTGGATTGAGGCGGAACGTCGCCCGCTCCACTCAACGGCCGAAGCAGGGGTCGGCGGCGCCCAACTATCCGTGGGCAGCCGCCGCCTCATTATTTTCGCGAGCAAGGACTCTGCGTTCCCCTCGCACCTACAGCTGCACCAGCGAAACCGCATGTTTTCGTAGCAGCGAGCTTGCTCGCGATCCGCACTCAACTATCAAGCGAACAAGGGAACAAGCGAATCGGGCCTGCTCAGCCTTGACCCAGCCCAGCCGACATTTCGCAGCGGCGCGCATCCCGGGCCTGTTGCAGATGCGGCGGCCGCACGCCGGGGATCGGCTTGGCCAAGCGAATCTTCAGGAACTCGGTAACGTCCGCATTGAGGCCCCGCCCTCCTCCATAAGGAAAGTTGTTGTCGTTGGTCACCAGCAAGGTGCGCGCATCCAACGGCAACACGCTTTCGATGGTCACGTAGGGAAAGGTGAACGACCGCTGGCCGTCGCCGTTCAGGTCGTCGGGGTCGGCCAGCTGCATGAGGTCGACCACTTCCGTTTTATGCACGGCACCACCACTGGCGACACCACGGATGTCGATCAGGTAGATCTTCTTGAACGGGGTGCCGTTGGTTGCGGTAGCGCCATTGCGCTCGATGACCAGAAAGCGTGTCTCGTCGATCGCAGTCATGTCACCGATGGCGTGCTCCGGCGCCTGCAGGCGATAGAAGAACACCTTGCCGCTATAGCGCTCCTGATCGATGTCGAACTCGTTGATTCGCAGTGTGCCGGCCGGATCGCCGCTGACGGATTTTTCCAACAGTGCGTACAGCCGATCGCCGCGCGGATTGATCGCCATGCCTTCGAAGCCACCTGACCCACCCAGATTGGCGGTTGCGCGCCCAGCCACTACGTCTGCATGCTGCGGCGCGTAAACGCCCGGTAGCGAGATGGCGCTACGGGTGACGGTGCCGGAGGCATCGGTCTTCACCAGATACGGACCGAACTCATCACCAAACCACATGGCGCAGTTCTTATCGCGGCGCACGGACTCGACGTCCAGGTCGGCGCCCGTCAGCAGGCGACCGAAATCGATGGCACTGTCTACGCGCGGCTTGGAGCCGTCGTTGTAATAGAAGCGGTAGTCGGCCTGAATCGGCAGTTCCAGCTTTTGATTGATGTCGTTGAGCGTCAGGCGCGACGGATGAGTGAAGCGAGCCAGCGGCGCACCGCTGAGATAGTCGCTGGCGCTGACCTTGCCGCTGCCGCCACTGGCGGTGCGGAAATCCGGCCGCACGCTGTAGAGCCGCAACAGCGTATCGGCAGAGTTCGTTTGCCCACCGAAGCCGTTGTCGGTCATGAATATGAAGCTGTTTTCATCTGCGCCCGGCAGCACGGCGGAAAAGCCCTGTACCGGCTGGCGGTTTTCATAAGGTGGCGCGAAGGTGCCGTAGGGGTTCGCGTTGGCCATTTGACCCGACGTCGGGCCGTCGGAGAACGTATCGGCAGGCATCATCGCCCAACCCACCAGGGTATTGGTGGCAGCCATGGCGGGGGCAGAGATCGCAGCGGCAAGCGCCACGACCAGCGGCTTCGGGATTCGCATGTTGGGTGTCTCCATCCGTTTGGAGCCTGCGCCGTGCGACATGCGCGGCGCTCTGGCACCGGAGAACCACCTTAGAAAGTCACTGTGTCAGGAATATGGCTATAGCTGAATAAGCGTCATTACGCCGGCACCGTTCGGCGAAAAGCACCGTACGGCTAGGCCACAAAGCGCGTCAGGCAACTTCATGCCCTCGCGCCGCCTGGGCGAGATAGAACCAGGTCTGAGTATCAAGTTGCAGCTCGGCGCCCAGTAGCGCTTCCTCGATTCGCTCCCAGCGCAGGCTACCGAGGATCGGGACCGGCTTGCCGGGCAGCTTGCGCAGCCAGGCCAAGGCTACCTGATTGGCTGTGGCATTCAACGCCGCGCCGACTTTGTCGAGCGCACGCAGCAATTCAGGACCGAAACGTCCACCACCCATCGGCGACCACGCCAGCACATGCACTCCTTCGCTCTCCATGGCGTGCAACCGACCATCCCACGCGGCGTCCTGCGCCTGCAGTGACAGCTCGATCTGGTTGCAACGCAGCGGCAGCTCCCGCGCCAGCGTCTGGCAGTGCAGCAAATCCGCATTGGAGACCCCGAGCCAGCCGATCTTGCCGCTGCCGACCAGATCATCCAGCGCCCGCGCGACTTCATCGACCCGCAGCAAGGGATCGGGGCGGTGCAGCAGAAAGCCGTCGAGGCGCTCCACGCCCAACCGCTTCAACGAGCCCTCCACCGCCTGGGTGAGGTAGTCCGCCCGGGTGTTGTAGTGCTTGACCTGCCAGCGCGAGCTGTCCTGCGCAGCGGGCACGATGTCGGCCTTGCCGATCAGCTGGACCTGCTCGCGCAACGCCGGGCGCAGTTGCAATGCCGCGCCAAAATGCGCCTCGCACTCACCAGCACCATAGATATCGGCGTGATCGAAACCGCTCAGGCCGCGCTCCACACAGCGCTCGATGAAGCCCAGCAGCGCCTGCGGCTGCGCCAGTTCGGGGTATTGCATCAGGCGCATCATGCCCAGCAAAAGAGGTTGTTCGACGACCTTGTTCAAGTGATCTCCAGATTCGTCAGGGGATGAGGCCAGCCGCAAGGATAACGATGCCGCGACCGGAAGGTCGTGTACTGACCGGTCCCAAGACGCAAGGTTCTGCTCCCTGATCGCAACGCTTGGCGAATCGCCCCAAAAAAGGGAGCTTTTCGCGAAGACCGCACCTTTGTGGTTCAGCTTTGACTGTGGGCTGAAGCCCACCCTACAAAAGCCTTGTCCCGTAGGGTGGGCTTCAGCCCACCAACCCCGTGCAGCTCCGCCCTCACGCCCTGCTTTAAGGTCGCTGGCACGCAACCTGCTATGGCCTATGCAAAGCCTGCCGACCGATTCGGCAGCGTCTCCCGCGGTCAACGAAGACCATCAGCCACGAGTGGCACGGGACGGGTGCACCGAGCAACGTCGCTCGCACATCACCCCCACATTCCATGAATACCAGGCAAAGGCGCCTGGAGCTGCACGACAGCTCCAGGCGCCTTTTTTTGTTTTTGTACGACGACGCCGCAATCGGCTTCGACGGAGGAACCGGTCATGAACGCAATCGTCACCCCGATCAAGAGCGAAACGCTGATCGTCATTGGCAACGGGATGGTGGGGCATCACTGCGTCGAGCAGCTGATCGAGCGCGGCGCACTGAGCCAGTACCAATTGCATGTATACGGTGAAGAGCGTCAGCGCGCCTACGACCGGGTGCACCTGTCCGAATACTTCGGCGGCCGTGATGCCGACTCACTAGCCATGTGCGATGCCGACTATTACGCCGCCCACGGCGTGCATATGCACCTTGGCGTGCAGGTGTTGGAAATCGACCGTGAACGCAAGGAAGTGGTCACCCGCGAAGGCCGCCAGCCCTACGACAAGCTGATTCTGGCGACCGGTTCCTACCCGTTCGTGCCGCCGATCCCGGGTGCCGAGGGCAATTCGCGACTGGTCTACCGCACCCTGGATGATCTGGACGCCATCCGCGCCGCCGCCAGCAACGCCAAGCGCGGCGTGGTCGTCGGTGGCGGACTGCTGGGCCTGGAAGCGGCCAATGCGCTCAAATCGCTCGGCCTCGAAGCCCATGTGGTCGAGTTCGCCCCACGCCTGATGCCGGTGCAGCTGGACGAGGAAGGCGGCAAGGCGCTCAAGGCCCGCATCGAAGCGCTGGGCGTCGGCGTGCATCTGTCCCGCGCCACGCAGGAAATCGTCATCGGTGAGGACTACGCCTACCGGATGAACTTCAACGATGGCGACCATCTGGAAACCGATCTGATCGTCTTCTCCGCCGGTATCCGCCCGCAGGACGCGCTGGCCCGCAGCGCCGAACTCGACATCGCACCGCGCGGTGGCATCGTGATCGACGCTGACTACCGCACCAACGACCCGTCAATCTTCGCCATCGGCGAATGCGCCTCCTGGAACGCCATGGTCTATGGGCTGGTCGCGCCGGGGTACACCATGGCGCGCAACCTGGCCGCCCTGCTCTGCGGCGAGCCGCACCAGCCCTTCAGCGGTGCGGACATGTCGACCAAGCTCAAGCTGCTCGGCGTCGACGTCGGCTCCATCGGCGATGCTCATGCCGCCACACCCGGCGCCAAGAGTTATCGATTCATAGACGAAGCCAACGCCAGCTACCGCCGCCTGGTGCTGTCCGAAGATGGCAAGCGCGTCATCGGAGCCGTGCTGATCGGCGACAACAGTTACTACGACACCCTGCTGCAGTACGCGCAGAACGGCATCAAGCTGCCGGCAGATCCGTCCAGCCTGATCCTGCCGCTGTCGGATGGCGCATCGACCCTGGGCGCCGATGCCCTGCCGGACACCGCAACCCTCTGCTCCTGCCACAACGTCACCAAAGGCGCGGTGTGCTGCCAGGTCGATGCCGGCATCACCGACCTCGGTGAACTCAAAGCCGCGACCAAGGCCGGCACCGGCTGCGGTGGGTGCAGCGCGCTGCTCAAGCAGGTGTTCGAGCATGAGCTCACTGCCCGTGGCGTCGAAGTCGACAAGAGCCTGTGCGAACACTTTGCTCATACCCGCCAGGAGCTGTACGGCATCGTGCGCGTCGAGGGCATCATTAGTTTCGCAGAGCTGCTGGCCAAGCACGGCCGCGGCCACACTGGCTGCGACATCTGCAAGCCGGCGGTGGGCTCGATCCTCGCGTCCTGCTGGAACCAGCCGATCACCGATCCAGGCCTGATCCCGCTGCAGGACACCAACGACACCTTCATGGCGAACATGCAGAAGAACGGCACCTATTCGGTAGTGCCGCGCATCGCCGGCGGTGAGATCACCCCGGACAAGCTGATCGCCCTCGGTGCCGTCGCGAAGAAATATGACCTCTACACCAAGATCACCGGCGGCCAGCGCATCGACCTGTTCGGCGCTCAATTGCATGAATTGCCGGATATCTGGGGTGAGCTGATCGAGGCCGGCTTCGAAACCGGACATGCTTACGGCAAATCCCTGCGCACGGTTAAATCCTGTGTCGGCAGCACCTGGTGCCGCTACGGCGTACAGGACAGCGTCGGCATGGCGCTGCGCCTGGAGGATCGCTACAAGGGCCTGCGCTCGCCACACAAGATCAAGTTTGGTGTCTCCGGCTGCACCCGCGAATGCGCCGAGGCACAGAGCAAGGACATCGGCGTCATCGCTACCGAGAACGGTTGGAACCTGTACGTCGCAGGCAATGGTGGCATGCGCCCACGTCACGCCGAGCTGTTCGCCACTGACCTTGATGACGCGACCCTGATTCGCTACATCGACCGCCTCCTGATGTTCTACATCCGCACCGCGGACAAGCTGCAACGTACCTCCGTGTGGCGCGAATCCCTCGAAGGTGGCCTCGACTATCTCAAGGAAGTCGTCATCGACGACAGCCTGAATCTCGCCGCTGAGCTGGAAGCGCAGATGCAGTTGGTGGTCGACCGCTACGAATGCGAGTGGGCCAACGCCATCAAGGACCCGGAAAAACTCAAGCGCTTCCGCACCTTCGTCAACGATCAGCGCGGCGACCCGGACGTTCACTTCGTCAGGGAACGCGGCCAGCGCCGCCCAGCACATGCACACGAACTTCACCTGATTCCCGTCACCGAGGAGGTGCTCTGATGAGCCAGTCCAACGCCGTACGCATGCAACCGAGTGAAAACGTCAGCTGGCGGGCGCTCTGCAGCCGTCGCGATCTGGTCGCCAATTCAGGCGTGGTCGCCTGGCTCGATGACGAGCAGGTCGCACTGTTTCACCTGCCCGAAACCGAGACGGGTGAGCAGGTCTTCGCCATCGCCAACAAGGACCCGAAATCGGGCGCCAATGTCATCGGCCGCGGCATTCTGGGGCAGCTCAAGGGCGACCTGGTGATCGCCTCACCGCTGTACAAGCAGCACTTCCGCTTGGCTGACGGCAGCTGTCTGGAGTACCCGGAACAGCAATTGCAGGTCTGGCCAGTACGCCTCAATGGCGATGCAGTGGAAATCGCTGCGGCCTGACCGCGGCCCGGCACAACGAGTAGCGATACGCCTACGGCAGGGATGCCCCTGCTTTGCCAACACAACCAGAGAACCGAAAAATGTCCTACATCGTCCCTTCGGAATTCGTCACCAAAATGGTCGACGCCGGTGAATCAAAGGTTTTCATGTCCACGCGGGACACGCTGATCCGTGCATTCATGGCGGGCGCCATCCTGGCACTGGCTGCGGTGTTCGCCGTCACCATCACCGTGCAGACCGGCTCGCCGCTGGTGGGCGCGATGTTGTTCCCGGTCGGTTTCGTCATGCTTTACCTGATGGGGTTCGACCTGCTCACCGGCGTGTTCGTCCTCACGCCGCTGGCCTTGCTGGACAAGCGACCGGGCGTAACCGTCAACGGCGTGCTGCGCAATTGGGGGCTGGTGTTTCTGGGTAACTTCGGCGGTGCGCTCACCGTCGCCTTCATGATGGCCTTCGTCTTCACCATGGGCTTCTCCACCGATCCGGGTCCCGTGGGCGAAAAGATCTCGCACGTCGGTGAAGCGCGGACGCTGGGCTATGCCGAGTTCGGCGCCGCTGGCTGGTTCACCATTTTCCTGCGCGGCATGCTGTGCAACTGGATGGTCTCGATGGGCGTGGTCGGCGCGATGATTTCCACCTCGGTCAGCGGCAAGGTGATCGCCATGTGGATGCCGATCATGCTGTTCTTCTTCATGGGTTTCGAGCATTCGGTGGTTAACATGTTCCTGTTCCCCTCGGCGATGATCATGGGCGGCAACTTCTCGATCATGGATTACATGGTCTGGAACGAAATTCCCACGGCGCTGGGCAATCTGGTCGGCGGCCTGGCCTTCACCGGCCTGACGCTCTACACCACCCACGTGCGGACCGCACCGAAGCGCGCGTTGGTACGCTGATTGATGGTGAACCCCGGGCAACCGGGGTTCACTGCATCTAATGAGCAGTCAACTCAAGGTCTCGGTGGGCCAATACACCGACAAGGGCACCAAGGAAACCAACCAAGATTTCCACGGCGTCTACATTCCGAAAGAGCCACAACTGAGCAGCAAGGGCATCGCCATTGCCTTGGCGGATGGCATCAGCAGCAGCGCCGTCAGTCACATTGCCAGCGAATCAGCCGTCAGTGGCTTTTTCGCTGACTACTACTGCACCTCCGATGCCTGGTCAGTGAAAACCTCGGCGCAACGAGTGCTGATGGCAACCAATTCCTGGCTGCACTCACAGGGGCAACAGAGCCCCTATCGTTTCGATCCGGATCGTGGCTACGTTTGCACTTTCAGCGCGATGGTCATCAAATCGACCACGGCGCACCTCTTTCATGCGGGCGACTCGCGTATCTACCGCGTCCAGGGCGCTGCGCTGGAGCAACTGACCAATGACCACCGCATGTGGGTCTCGGAAGACAAGAGTTACCTGAGCCGCGCATTGGGCATCCACCCGCAGCTGGACCTGGATTACCGCGCCGAACCTGTAGAAGTGGGCGACACCTTCATCCTGGCCACCGACGGCGTCTATGAGTACGTCAGCGCGTCGTCGATGCTCGGCGCTATCGCCCACAACATGGATGATCTCGATGCAGCCGCTCGGGCGATCGTCGCGCAGGCACTGGAACAGGGCAGCGATGACAACCTCACCGTGCAGATCCTGCGTATCGACACGCTTCCCTTGCAGCAGCCGGACGAGCTGCTGCAACAACTGACCGAACTGCCCTTCCCGCCCATTCTCGAAGCCCGCGCGGCATTCGACGGCTACACCATCGTGCGCGAGGTGCACGCCAGCAGCCGCAGCCATGTGTATCTCGCCACTGATGATGAAACCCAAGCGCTGGTGATCATCAAGACGCCCTCGATGGAACTGCAACGAGACGTGCAGTACCTGGAGCGGTTTCTCACGGAAGACTGGGTGGCGCGACGCATCAACAGCGCGCATGTGGCCAAGCCGTGCTTGCAGACCCGCAAGCACAACTACCTGTACAGCGTCAGCGAATACATCGAAGGCCAGACGCTGGCGCAATGGATGATCGACAATCCCCGTCCGGATCTGGAAACCGTGCGCGGCATCGTCGAGCAAATCGCCAAGGGCATTCGCGCCTTCCACCGGCTGGAAATGCTGCATCAGGATCTGCGCCCGGCCAACATCATGATCGACGCCACCGGCACGGTGAAAATCATCGACTTCGGCTCCACTCGCGTGGCCGGAATCATGGAAGTCGCTTCGCCCATCGAGCGCAACGAGCTGTTGGGCACGGCCCAGTACACAGCGCCGGAATACTTTTTGGGTGAGGGTGGCAGCACCCGATCCGACCTGTTTTCGCTGGCGGTGATCACCTACCAGATGCTGACCGGTGCCCTGCCCTACGGAACTCACGTTGCCAGCTGCCGCACCCGTGCGGCGCAGAACAAGCTCAGCTATCAACCAATCCGCGAACGCGATCGCGGCGTGCCGGCGTGGATTGATGACGTACTGCGCAAGGCGCTACACCCGGACCCTTACAAACGCTATGAGGACCTGTCGGAGTTCGTCTTCGAGCTGCGCCAGCCGAACCAAGCTTTTCTGAACAAGGCGCGCCCGCCACTTCTGGAGCGCAACCCGGTGCTGTTCTGGAAAGGCGTGTCTTTGGTGCTGGCAATCACCGTGATCATGCTGCTGGTTCGTTAAGCAACCGCCTCACTCGGAACGATGTGGCGCGTACACGTTAAGCGCGGGATCGGTGATGCCGTCCTTCGACGGATCGAGAATCCAGCGCAGCTGGGTCACCAGCTCCTCGCAATTCTCGCCACGCTGTTGCCAATCCTGAAAGGCGATACGCGCCGCCGCCAGCGAGGACTCGGCGACCTGCTCGGCCTCGGTCGTGACATCAACGGGCTGCCACTGATCGAAGACCGATTTGAGCGCATGTTGTGCCTCTTCGGCGCCCAGCTCGCCATCGGCCCAGCGTGACGTGATGTCCTGAGCTTTCTGCAGCGCGGTCACGGAGGGGTTGGACGATTCCATTTTCGGGTTTCCTCTAGCTAATGCTTGTACTACTTGGAGTCCGGCCACGTTTGCAAATTCGCCCCGCCGATCAGCCGACGCGCGATCACTGCAGGTGCCGCTAACCGAAGAAGACCTAGCGATTGGCCAGGTTGCCGTTCGGCCCCTGATCGGAACGTCTGCAGAAGATGAGCTGCCAGATCTGAAACAGCCTTGTCTTGGTTGTTGCTTTGATCTTTCAGCACACCTATGGCGAGGCCTGACTTTGACTCCCACTCCTCCCGGCCAGCCGGCCGATGTCGTCATCGTCGGCGCAGGCATCGCCGGTCTCTCCTGTGCAGTGCACCTGGCCGATGCTGGCCTGCGCGTCGTCGTGCTGGAAAGCAGTGACGTGCCGGGCGGTCGCGCTCGCAGCTGGGCCGACCCCGCCACCGGTTTCGAGGTGGATATCGGCCCTCATGTGCTGCTCAATAAATACGCAAACATGCAGGCATTGCTGAAACGCCTGGGCACGGCTCATCAGATTTGCTGGCAAACGGAGGAATTGCTGACGGTACTCGACAGGGGCAAGCACCTGCGATTCAAGGTCGGCGGTCTGCCCGCACCGCTGCACTATGTGCGCAACCTGCCGCAAGTGCTGCGCAACGTCCCGCTGCGTCACCTGCTGAGCAACATCCGTTTGGGCTGGCGCACCATGCGCAGCTCACCGCGCGAACTGATGGCGCTGGATGACCAAAACGGGCGCGACTACTTGCTGAGCGCTGGCGTCAGCCCCGGCTTTATCGACTGGTTCTGGGCGTCGGCAGCGATGGCAATCCTGAATGTCCCGGTCGAGAAATGCTCGGCCACCTCACTGATGCGCCTGCTGGCGCAGGGCCTGGGGCACAACGACCTGGCCTTCGGCTTTCCAAAGGTCGGGCTCAGCGACCTCTATGCCTGGCCGGCGATTCGAGTGCTACAGCGCAACGGCAGCGAGGTACGCTTTGGCTGCGCTGTAAATGGCCTGGTTCGACACGGCTCGAACGTAACCAGAGTAACGCTTGCCGATGGTTCCAGCGTCGACGCGTCAGCGGTGGTGCTGGCCGTGCCGCCCACCGCTATCGAATCGCTGCTGCCTCGGCAACACTCGCTAACGATGACCGCGGCAGGCTTCGAGCCCAGCCCCTACATCAGTTGCTACCTATGGTTCGACCGCATGCTCAGCGACGCTCGCTTCTGGGCGCGCCCCTGGTCGCCGGGTTGCTTCAACACGGACTTCTACGACCTGTCGAACATCCGTGATGGCACCACCGGGCGGGGCTCCATGCTCGCCACCAACATCATCTGGAGCCACCGCGCCGCCGAGCTGTCGGATCGGGAAATCATCGACGCAACACTCGCGGAAATCGCCGACTTCGCCCCCGCAGCACGACAGGCCAATCTGATAGGCACAGCGGTGCACCACATCCCGATGTCGGTTCCCTGCGCGACCCCCGGAATCGAAACCCGCCGACCGGCAATACATCAGGAAAAAGGCCTGTTCATCGCGGGCGACTGGGTCGACACCGGCCTGCCGTTCTGCATGGAAAGCGCTACCCGTGCGGGAGCGCTCGCGGCAGAACAACTGCTGGCAGAGCGCGGCATCACAGCGAAGCTGGCGTTACCGACACCGGTGCCTGGAGGCCTTACCAAATGGCTCAGGCGCAGTGACGGCCCCGATGGTTTCTAGACTCCAAACGCAGCATCCATCGCCCTAAGCCCGACGCTGAGCAGTGGCTGACGACCATGGAGAGCGGCCAGCGGACCCGCCGGATCGATTGTCCAGTGTGCCCGCCCCAGACAAAGCGCGCCCTTGACCGTGCACCGGGTGCGCAGCGGCCCGCCGATGCCAGGCTGGATGACGAAACCACTCATTCGTGGCCTTACTGGCAAGGCAGCACCTGCTTCGAAGCTCAAAGCGGCTACGGATCGATCACCAAGCATCATCGTCCCGGTGAACGCGCGCTCAGAGGCCAGCGTTTCGAAACGCGCCAACTCTTTTGGGATATGCCAGAGGCGGCGGCCGCCCTCCGCCGACATAGCGTCGTTTACCCAGATCGCCGTGACCGAGCCTGCCGGCGCCAACAGTCCTTTTCCTCGTACCAATACCGCAACCGCCAACTCGTCATAGCGCAGCGTGCCGCCGCTGTATTGGGCCCAGATCGTTGCAATAAACGCATTGCCAGCGATCTTCAGGATAGGCAAACCAGGATCGGGCGCGAGCTGGCCCAGCGCTGTCTCCAGCAGTCTCCACAGAGACACGCACGCCGCACCTCGAAGCTGCCATGGCGCGCGCGGAAAGGCCGCTTGCTCATGCTCGAAATTCATCGCGTCCACCATTGGCCTCACTCACGGCATGCATTGTTGGTCCTCAGTCGACAGCGCTGAGATGCCGTCGATCCGAGCCATCGCATCGCGCGCGCGCGCCCAGTGGTCATATCAGAAGGAACACTATTGCTCGGGCCCTAAGCATGTACCTGATCCATCTCTTTCTGCCGCTGTACGACAACGACCAGCAGCCATTACCGAAGTCGCTGTTCTCTGAGGTCCGGGACGGCCTCATCCATAAGTTTGGTGGCCTGACCGCCCACAGCCGCGCCCCTGTCGACGGGCTATGGCAAGAAGACGGCAGCCATGCCGTGCGCGACGATCTGGTTATTTATGAGGTGATGACGCCGGAGCTGGACCGTGCCTGGTGGACGGAATATCGCGAGTCACTGGAGACCCGCTTTCGTCAGGAACATATTTTGATTCGCGCCCAGCAGGTCGAACTGCTGTAAAGCGGCGCTCCTTCTTTTCTGATCCGCTCAGTAAGAAGCACGGCGGCCCGTTCGCAGCTACCTTCGCAGCCGGAGATCGGATGCGAGCCTCATTTCACGCCACCGAGCCCTGCACAAAACCATGAAAATTTAATGAACCCTGATGGCTGAGCGCTGTCAGTCCAGTCTGCAGGACTACAGGGTCACCAGCCCAACCCAGGGAGAAAGCATCCTCCCGCTTACGATCGGCACATCCGGCGCCTACTGTTCGACTTGTCGAAACGCGCTGCTGGCGCACCTCGCCAGCCCGGAACTCCGCTTATGTCCGGCCCGTTCATCAGGGCCTCCATTTTTGCCAGCGCGAACACTATTCATGTCCCTATCACATCATCTCGTTGCACTTTTATCCCGTATTTCCTGGTCCGCTACTCAACGCCGCGCCTTTAGCGCCGGCCTGATGGGTACGCTGCTGGCGGTCATCACGCCAGCCCATGCTCAAGAAGCAGGCAACGACCGCTGGGTCAGCGACACCTTGAGCACCTATGTCCGCAGCGGGCCCACCGACGGCTATCGCATCGTTGGCAGCCTCACGTCCGGTCAGAAGGTCGAGCTGCTGGATACCAGCGGAGACTACAGCCAGGTTCGCGGTGAGAACGGCGACCGTGTCTGGATCCGCAGCAGCGACCTGCAGGAAGTCCCTGGCCAGGCCGAGCGCCTGCCGCAACTCGAGCAACAGGTTGCCGAGCTAAGCGAAGAACTGAAAACCATCGATGACTCCTGGAAGACGCGTGTGCAGGGCATGCAGGAGACCCTGGATTCGCGCAAGACGCTGATCGATGAACTGGAAGCACGCCGCCTGGCCCTGGATGAAGCCCTCACCGCCACCGAATCGGAATTGCGTGACGCTCAGGCGCGGTTAGGCGACGAAAACAATCAGGTGTTGATGCGCTACATGGTCTACGGCGGCAGTATCGCCGGCGCAGGGCTGCTGGTCGGGCTGATCCTTCCAGCCATGACCCGTGGCCGAAAGCGCAACGATCGCTGGTTCTGAGCCTGGGTCCCGGGCAAATCAGGCCGGCTCCGTCAGCAACTGACGCCCCGTGGCGAAGACCGACTCGCCCGGCAGTGCATGCTCGATGCGCGCACGGATTTGGCCCGGTGTCATTGGCCGGTCGAGCAGGAAGCCTTGCAGGGTCTCGCAGCCCAGGCGGGTGAGAAACATCTGCTGATCGGCGGTCTCCACGCCTTCGGCCACGACTTCAAGCCCCAGCGCCTTGGCCAGCGCGATGATCGCCGAGACGATCACCGAGTCCTCGTTGCCGGCGCTCATTTCGCGGACAAAAGCCCGGTCGATCTTCAGCTCGCTGGCGGGCAGCCGCTTGAGATAAAGCAGGCTCGAATAGCCGGTACCGAAGTCATCGATGGAGGCCTTTACACCCATATCGGTGAGCTTCTGCAGCGACTCGATGGTGCTTTCCGGGCTGCGCATGGCAACGCTTTCAGTAATTTCGATTGTGAGCATTGCAGGCGGGATGCCGTGACGTCCGATGGCATCGACCACCACCTCAAGCAGATCCGGCTGTTCGAACTGCACGGCTGACAGATTGACCGCGACCGTCCAGTGCGTCAGACCTTGGCCGTGCCACTCGCTCAGCTGCCGACAGGCCTCGTTTACTACCCATTTGCCGATCGGCACGATCAGCCCGGTTTTTTCCGCCAGCGGTAGGAAAACGTCTGGCGAGAGCATGCCACGCTGCGAATGCTGCCAGCGCAGCAGCGCCTCGAAGCCGCGTACCGGACCGGCAGGCGCCTCGAACTTGGGCTGGTAATGCAGCCGTAGCTCACCGCGCGCCTCCGCCAGACGCAGATCATTGAGCAATTGCAGATGCTCCACCGCGTTGGCGTTCATCGATGCTTCAAAAAAGCTGTAGCCGTTCCGCCCTGCACTCTTGGTGTGATACATGGCCGCATCGGCGTGCAGTAGCAAATCCCGTTCGACCTCCCCGTCGCCCGGAAATACCGCAATACCGACGCTCATCGATACGCTGAGCTGGTGGCGCGACAGCACGAAGGGCTCGGCAATGCTATGCACCAGCTTGGCGGCGACAGTCGCGGCATCGTCCGGGTTGGAAATACTCGTAAGTAGCACGAATTCGTCCCCACCGAGACGAGCCAGGGTGTCCTGCTCCCTTATGCAGCCGCGCAGACGATCAGTGACACCGACCAGCAGCTGATCGCCGAGGTGGTGGCCGTAGGCATCGTTCACCGCCTTGAAGCCGTCAAGGTCCATGAACATCACGGCAAAGCACGTCTGTTCACGCTGCGCCATTTTGAGCGCCTGGCTCAGGCGATCCTCCAACAGAAGACGGTTCGGTAGACGGGTGAGGTTGTCATGCAGCGCCAGCTGCATGAGCTCGCCATTGGCTTTCTCCAGCGAATTGGCCAGTACCGAGGTGCGCGCCTGCAGGCGCGCGTCGAGCACCGAAACGATCAGCGTGATCGCCAGGACAGCGAGCGTCACGACGATGACCAGCAATGCCAGCCAGTTGGTATCCACACCGTTCGCAGCGCCGCAGAAACTGCCCTCCGGAAAGCTTGCCGCCGCCATCCCCGTGTAATGCATGCCCACGATCGCCAAGCCCATGACCAGCGCCGCGGCGCCACGCCAGACCCGTACATACTGCAGGTCGGCGCGTAACCGGAAGGCCAGCCAAAGCGCGGCGCCGGAAGCCATCACCGCGATTGCGACCGAAACGATCAGCCAGCCGGGGTCGTATACGATCCCTGGCTGAATGCGCATGGCGGCCATGCCGCTGTAGTGCATCGCCGCGATGCCGGCACCAATCAACAGCGAGCCATATACCAGGTGGGTCCAGCGCAACTCACGCTGGCACACCAGCCACAGGGCGAAAGCCGACGCAACGATGGCGAGCACCAGCGAGCCGGCAGTAATCAGCGGGTCGTAGCCCAGAGCAAACGGCAGACTGAAGGCCAGCATGCCGATGAAATGCATGGACCAGATACCCAGTCCCATGGCAAACGCGCCGCCGATCCACCACAGCTGCGCCGCTCGGCCCGACGAAGTAACCACCCTGCCGGCCATGTCGAGGGCAGTATAGGAAGCCAGAACCGCCACAACGAACGAGAAGAACACGAGGATACTGTTGTAACTACCGACCAGCATGGGCCTGACGTCCTTGGGTGAAGAGCGCGAATCTTGACCGAAAAGCCAATAAAGGCGAAGTGCCATCAGTCCGATACCGTAAGACGACACCGTGTACGCGATCAAATTCAACGCTGTTTCGGCTCATGCCCTGTTTCTTCAAGCTGACGCAGATCAGTATCTACCGAGCGCCGTTCTGGTGGCTTTCTGCCCATCATCCGGTGTGAAGCGTCCGCCTACGGCTTGACCGAACCGTCAACTTGAGGCGAAATGCGAAACCTTCGTCATACACAGGTCCCTGCGCTTCTAGCCTGGCGGACAGCACCCTCCAAACCGAGCGGACAAAACTCATAGCTGCGGCCACCAAACAGACCGTGGCATTGCTCCGCTTTTCATCCAGCCCGATCCAACTGCCGCACCGACGATGTGCAGCGCGCGACAGTAGTTTTGCGCTACCGGAACACCTGCGGAAAATGTGGATCAAACTCGGCTACTGCGGCACTCCCATAAGGAAAAGCGCTAATGGCAGCATTACAACAACGCACATTCAACGTAATCGCCAAGAAAGAGCATGAGCTGCTCGACAGCTGGACCCGCGAACTCGAAGCCAGCGGCTTGTACCGCAACGTCAAGATCGAAGAGTTTCGCCAGCAGACTGCCAACTTCCTCCGTTTGCTAATCGAAGGCGCTGGCCAGGCAGAATCCACTGATCTGCGGGCGGGAAACTGGGAAGAGATGCGCCTGTTCCTCGAGCAGCTGTCCCACAGCCGCGTCCTGCTGGGGTTCGATTCGCAGCAAACCGCTGGCTTCATCTTCTCGTTCAAGCGTCCATTGCTGCCGCTGTTGCAGACCGAATACGCCGATGAGCCGGGGATGCTGGGCGAGCAACTTTGGGCACTGTCCGAGCTAATCGACCAACTCGGCCTGCACACGGTGCGTGCCTTCCAGAAATCCCGAGAAGCGGTCATTAAGCGCCAGCAAGAAGAACTGCTCGAGCTGTCCACTCCGGTGGTCAAGCTGTGGGATGGCGTCCTCGCGCTGCCAATGATCGGCACCCTCGACTCGCAACGCACCCAGGTGGTGATGGAGTCGCTGCTGCAGCGCATCGTCGATACCGGTTCGGAAATTGCCATCATCGACATCACCGGCGTGCCAACCGTGGACACACTGGTGGCGCAGCATCTCCTGAAAACCGTCACTGCGATCCGCCTGATGGGCGCTGACTGCATCATCAGCGGAGTACGTCCGCAGATTGCACAGACTATCGTGCACCTGGGCCTCGACCTTCAGGGCATTGTTACTAAGGCTTCTCTCGCCGACGCGCTGGCGCTTGCGCTGCGTCGCTCCGGGCTGACAGTCACGAAGGCGGTGTAATGGAGCGCATCCCAATACTCCGAATGGGCGAGTTTTTGCTCGTCACCATTCAGGTCGACATGCACGATCAACTGGCAATGACGTTGCAGGACGACCTGGCCGAACGCATCAGCGCAACGTCCGCCAAAGCGGTGCTGATCGACATCTCCGCGCTGGACATGGTCGACTCGTTCATCGGCCGCATGATCAGTTCGATCTCCGGCCTGTCGAGCATTATGGACGCGGAGACAGTCGTCGTCGGTATGCAACCCGCCGTTGCGATTACTCTGGTCGAACTGGGGCTGACATTGCAGGGCGTCAGCACGGCGCTCAATGTCGAGAGAGGCATGCAGTTGCTGCATAAGCGGATGGCCGATAAATGACCGTGCGCCGCAGCGGCAGCACTCCAGTACGGATCGAACAGGACGTGGTACTGGCACGGCAGGCAGTCCGCAAGCTGGCTCAGGATTGCGGCATGCGCTTGATCGATCAAACCAAGCTGGTCACCGCAGTCAGCGAGTTGGCCCGTAACACCGTCGTTTATGGCGGCGGCGGCGATATGGACTGGGAGGTCCTGGACGAAGGCACACGAACCGGCATCCGGCTGACCTTCCGTGACGAGGGTCCAGGCATTGCTGACATTAAACTGGCCTTGACCGATGGCTGGACCTCTGGCGGCGGCCTTGGGCTTGGGCTAACTGGAGCCAAGCGCTTGGTGGACGACTTCGAGCTCGACAGCACTCCCGGCGTCGGCACACGCATCAGCATCACTAAATGGTCATGAACATTCAGGGGTCAATGACCACCGTCCTGCCGATCGAAGACGAAAGCCAGGTCGGCCATGCGCGACGCGTCGCGCAATCGCTGGCCGTTGGGTGTGCATTCGATGAGACCGATGCCGGACGCGTCGCTCTGGTGGCTACGGAGCTGGCAACCAACTTGCTCAAACATGCGCAGCATGGGGCTTTGCACCTGCGCAGAATACCGGCGAAGAGCGGACAGGGCATTGAGCTGATCGCGATCGACCGTGGTCCTGGCTTCAACCCCAACGAATGCCTGGCCGATGGTTTTTCCACCGGCGGCACTCAGGGGACCGGGCTCGGTGCGTTGATGCGTCAGGCACAGCTGTTCGATATCCATTCCGACAGCAGGGGCTCAGTGGTACTGGCGCAGCTGTACCCTCGCCACGTCTCGGCCCTGCCCCTTCGGTTCGGGGTCAGTCAGCATTCACTGAAGAACGATCCGGCCTGCGGCGACGTCTGGCATGTGGCTATGGATGGTCCACGGCTCAGTGCGCTGGTCATCGACGGTATCGGGCATGGCGAAGATGCTGAGGAGGCCGGTCTGGCTGGGGCCGCCGCGTTCGCCGAGGACCCGTTTGCCGACCCAACAACCAGCATGCTCGACATGCACCGGGCAATGACCGGCACGCGAGGCGGCGCAGCAGCTATCGCCCTGTATGACGTGGGCAAGGTGCGTTTCGCCGGAATCGGGAACATCGGTGCCTGCCTGCTGACCCCTGAAAAAAGCCGCGGCTTGGCCTCGCACCCCGGTATCGTCGGCTCGCAGTTCCGCAAGGCTGTAGCCTTCGATTATCCGGTCGACGGTCAACAATTATTGATCATGTACAGTGACGGTTTGCAGTCGCGTTGGGACCTGCGCGACTACCCCGGCCTGGTGCATCGTCACCCGGCGATTATTGCAGCGCTGTTGCACCGCGACTTCTGCCGTGGCCGAGATGACGTGACCGTTATGGTGATTGCGCTGGAGGAACTCGGTGACTGACTCGAACACGAACGACCTCATCGAACAGCTGCGCAGCGAGAACGATCTGCTTCGCGCCGAACTCGAGGAAACCAACCAGGGCGTCCTCGCGCTCTATGCCGAACTCGACACCCAGGCCGAGCAGCTCAGACAGGCGTCGGACCTGAAAAGCCGCTTTCTGTCCTACATGAGCCACGAGTTCCGTACGCCCTTGGGTTCCATTCGCAGCATTACCCGTCTGCTCAGCGATGAGCTGGACGGCCCGCTCAGCCCGGAACAGCACAAGCAGGTGTCATTCATCAATGGCGCTGCTGGGGAACTCAGCGACATGGTCGACGACCTGCTCGATCTCGCCAAGATCGAAGCCGGCCGCATCACCATATCGCCCGCCTGGTTCGACATGCTGGATTTGTTCGCTGCCTTGCGCGGAATGTTTCGCCCGATCGTCGATGCCAACGCGGTGGATCTGATTTTCGAGGAGCCGCACGACATGCCGCGGCTCTACACGGACGACAAGAAGCTCGCTCAGATTCTTCGCAATTTCATCTCCAATGCGCTCAAGTTCACCCAGAACGGCGAAGTGCGCATTTCCGCCTGTGCCGAGGGTGACGGCGAGGTTCGCTTCGCCGTGACGGACACAGGCATAGGCATTCCGGAAGACTTGCACGGAAACTTGTTCGAAGACTTCGTTCAGATCGATACGCCGTTGCAGAAGCGTCTGCGCGGCACCGGCCTGGGACTGTCGCTGTGCAAGCGCTTCGCCGAACTGCTGGGTGGCCGCGTTGGCGTCGACAGCAAGCCGGGGGTGGGGTCGACGTTCTACGTAGTCATTCCCGTCGCGATCTCCGCGGAGCGCGCTGATGGAGCATAAGAGCCAGCTGCTGGTCGTCGACGACAACGCGGCCACGCGCTACGCGATACGCCGGGTGCTTGAGCGCCACGGTTATGCCGTGCTCGAAGCCGGAACGGGCACCGAAGGACTGGACCTGATTGCCACCGAAGCGATCGACGCGCTGATTCTCGATGTGAATCTGCCGGACATGAGCGGCTTCGACATCGTACGGCAGCTGCGAACCGATGACCGCACGCGGCTGCTGCCGGTCATTCACGTTTCCGCAGCGTCTATTCAGACCGGCGATATCATCACCGGCCTGGATGCGGGGGCCGACGCCTACCTCATTCACCCTGTCGATCCGGACGTGCTCCTGGCTACGCTGCGCACACTGTTGCGAGTGCGGGACACCGAGCATGCCCTGCGTGAAAGCGAGGCACGCTTTCGTGAAATCTTTTCCCAGGTAGCGGCGCCCATCGCGGTGATCGACCCGCAGCTGCAAATCCACGAAAGCAACCGTGCGCTGTCCCTGCTGTTGGGCAATCAGCCGGAACCCTCTGCGCTTACGGCAAGCCTTGCCGAGGGGCAGGAAGCCAAGCTGCTATCGCTGCGGGCAAGCCTCGCGAGTGGCGCTCGCTGGCATGACACATTGTTCATTCAGGTGGCTGGGGAGCGTCGCGAGACCAAGTGGCAGGTTTCGCCATACCGGGCCTCTGAACTCGGGCTGGTCGTTATCGAAGACATTACCGAGCAGCGTCAACGCGAGCGTTCGCAACGGCAGCAACTCGATAACGCCACCAACGAGCTTGCCCGAGAAGTTGCCGAGCGCGTCCGCACCGAAGGGCAGCTGATGCAAGCGCAGAAAATGGACGCGCTGGGCAAGCTGACCGGCGGCATCGCGCATGATTTCAATAATCTGCTGACCGGGATCATCACCGGCATCGAGCTGCTGAAGAAACGCGTGCACGAAGGCCGCACCGATGCGGTCCTGCGCTTTGCCGACACCGCGCTGAATTCGGCCCGCAGCGCCGCATCGATGACCAATCGTCTGCTGGCCTTTGCCCGCCAGCAACCCTTGGATGCACGGCCAGCCGACCTCAACGACCAGATCCGCTCGCTCGAGGAGCTGTTGCAGCGAACCATTGGCGAGCATATATCGCTGAATCTGGAGCTGTCCGAGCAAGGCGCGGTGGCACAGGTTGACGCCAACCAGCTCGAAAGCGCCATCCTCAATCTGGTTATCAACGCACGCGATGCCCTGCCCCGCGGCGGCAAGATCACCATCCGCACCGCGAGCCTGCAGTCAGAGGGCGATGTGGACCTGGCTGATGGAAACTACGTCGTGCTGACAGTGGAGGATGACGGCACCGGTATCGCACCGGAAGTGCTTGGCAAGGTGTTCGACCCCTTCTTCACCACCAAGCCGCTTGGCCAGGGCACAGGCCTGGGATTGTCATCGATCTACGGGTTCGCCCGACAATCCGGTGGCGAAGCCAGGCTTAGCAGTGTTGTCGGCGAAGGCACGGAAGTCTCGCTGGTGCTGCCCGCCGCCACTGTCACCCAGCCGGCTGCTGCCTCGGTCAGCGACACGCCGCTGGGCAACGGCGAGCACGTACTGATCGTCGAGGACATGCCGGCAATCCGCATGTTGGTAGCCGAGATGCTGAGCGAGGCTGGCTATCGATGCAGCCAAGCCGCCGATGTCGCCACTGCGTTGTCGGTGTTGCAGGACGACACCAGCGTCGATCTGCTTTTGACGGACGTGGGGCTTCCACAGCTTTCCGGGCGGGACCTGGCTGACGCAGCGCGAACTTATCGCCCGGCTCTACCTGTGCTGTTCATGACGGGTTACGCCGAGAACGCGGTGCGCCGAGATCGCTTTCTCGCTGCCGGAATGGACATGGTGGTAAAGCCATTCCAGATCGACGAGTTGCTCGGCAAAGTGCGCCAGCTGCTCGATCAGTCAGCAGCTCTCGCTGCTGACTGATCGGGCAGAAGCACCAGCGACGCTATTTCTGGTTCTTGTCAGCCTTGTCAGCCGCGATCAGGTCTCCCCAGTCGCCGAACTCGTACCAGTCGTCGCCCATCATTTCAGCCGGATGCTGAGTCCTGCCGGCACCATTGCCGCAGGCCAGGGAGTCGGCGGGGCAATAGCGATCGCAACCCCAGCAGATGCGCTCGGGATGCGGCGGGTTGAGTGGAAATTTCTTGGCCATGCAGGCCTCTGGATTCGCTTGATAGAAGCCCTCAGGCTAAACAGACCTCCGCTGGCTGAACTTGACCAGGCTCAAGATCGGCCATTCCCGACCAGTTCATAACGGCTTGGCAGCGCGCCCAATCGCATCCCTTGGCCATCCGAGCTGCCCTTCTTCGGACCTCGCGAGCTGAACCCAGGCCAATCGAGCCGCTCTACTTAGTCATTGCCGCAATCAAGCGGCCGGACCAGAGGGCCTGTTTTTGCCACAACTTCAGGGAATGGGATTGTCGATGAGCGTGGGCCTGCTATTGGTCTGCGCAGTCGTGATTGGCATCGTAGGTACCGGTCTGACGCGGGTAGTCGATGAACTCGCCGACCGCACCGGCATGGGCGAAGCGATGGCTGGCGCGATCCTGCTGGGAATGGCGACATCCCTGTCCGGAATCGTCCTGTCCGTTACAGCTGCCTGGCAAGGGCAGCCAGAATTGGCGATGAGCAACGCACTGGGTGGCATCGCGGTGCAAACGTTATTTCTGACGGTGGCCGACCTTGCCTTGCGGCGGGTCAATCTCGAGCACGCAGCTGCTTCCATCGGCAACCTCATGCAAGGCACGCTGGTGTTGTGTCTGCTGTCCCTGATCCTCGTCGGCAGTTTTTCGCCAGATGTCACCGTGTGGTCGATCCACCCGGTTACTCCACTACTGCTGCTCGGCTATCTCTATGGCTTGCGCGTAATAGCAAAGGGCCAAAACGAAGCCATGTGGCTGCCAGCGCGAACTCGCGAGACCCGCGAGGACACCCCCGACGAACAGTCAACGAACCGCTCGCTGACTTCGCTCTGGGTTCGCTTCGTGATCATGGCTGCGATACTCGGTATCAGCGGCTGGCTGCTGGAAGCGTCGGCCAGCGAGATTGCATTGCATACCTGGCTCAGCGAAGCGGCCGTGGGCGTCCTATTGACCGCCGTGGTGACGTCCCTACCGGAACTGGTCACTTCGGTCGCGGCTGTCAGGCGTGGCGCCCTGACGCTGGCCGTCGGCGGCATCATCGGTGGAAACGCGTTCGACACGCTGTTCGTCGCTGCCTCGGATGTCGCCTATCGCGACGGTTCGATCTACCACCATATTTCCAGCAATGTTCTGCTCTGGGTGGCCCTGTCGATATTGATGACCGGCGTGTTGCTCATGGGCCTGCTGCGCCGAGAGAAGCACGGGCTGGGCAAGATCGGCTTCGAAAGCGTGACCTTGATCGGCTTGTATTTCGCCGGCGTGGCCATGGTGCTCGGCAAAAGCCAGCTCGGCTGAGCGCGGTCAAAACAACCCGAGTTGTTCGTCGATCAACGCGCCGAAGCTGTCGTTGACGAACGGCAGGATGGCATCGGCGATGGGTTGCAGCTGGCGGCTGACGTAATGGTCATAGTCGATCGGAGCACGCCGCACTTCCAGTGGTTCCGGGCCGGCCACAGTAATCAAGTAGCTGATCCAGCCGCCATTCTGGTACTGCCGCTGGCGACCCTGCTGCAGGTTGTATTCATCGGCGATACGGGCGGCACGCACGTGTGGCGGGACGTTGCGCTCGTAGTCATCCAGGCGCCGCCGCAGGCGCTTGCGGAAGATCAGCAGCTCGTCCAGCTCGCCGGCCAACGTCCGCTGGACGTAGCTGCGCACGTAGTCTTGGTAGGGCTCGCGATTGAAGATCAGTCGATACAGTTCCTGCTGAAACTGCTGGGCCAATGGCGACCAGTCGGTGCGCACTGTTTCCAGCCCTTTGAAGACCAGGCCATCACTGCCATCGGCGCGGGTGACAAGCCCGGCATAGCGCTTCTTGCTACCCTCCTCCGCGCCGCGGATGGTCGGCATCAGAAAGCGCTTGAAGTGGCTCTCGAACTGCAACTCCAAGGCGCTATGCAGACCGAACTCGCGCTGCAAGTGCTCGCGCCACCACTGGTTGATTTGCTGCACCAACCCCTTGCCGATGCGCGCCGCGTCCTCGTCGCTGTGGGCGCGCTTTAGCCAGACGAAGGTGGAATCGGTGTCGCCGTAGATCACGCTGTAGCCCTCGGCTTCGATCAGCTCGCGGGTGCGCCGCATGATCTCGTGGCCGCGCAGGGTAATCGACGAGGCCAGCCGCGGATCGAAGAATCGGCAGCCGCTGGAGCCGAGCACGCCGTAGAACGCGTTCATGATGATTTTCAGCGCCTGGGACAGCGGCTTGTTGCCTTCACGCTTGGCCGACTCGCGGCCTTCCCAGACGCGCTCGACGATGGCCGGCAGGCAATGCCGCGTACGCGAGAAGCGCGCACCACGGAAGCCCGGCACCGAGTCGCTGTCTTCGGGTTGGCGCATGCCTTCGACCAGCCCCACCGGATCGATGAGAAAGGTACGGATGATCGAGGGGTAGAGGCTCTTGTAGTCCAACACCAGCACCGATTCGTACAGGCCCGGCTGAGAATTCATGACGAAGCCGCCAGGGCTGGCCTCGGGCGGCCGCTCACCGAGATTCGGCGCGACGAAGCCCTGGCGGTGCATCAGCGGGATGTAGAGGTGTTCGAAGGCTGCCACCGACCCGCCGCTACGGTCGGCTGGCAACCCGGTGACAGTGGCCCGTTCGAGCAAAAACGTCAGCAGTTCGGTCTTGGCGAAGATGCGCGTGACCAGTTCGCAGTCCTTGAGGTTGTAGCGCGCCAAGGCCGGCTTGTCCTCGGCGAACATGCGGTTGATTTCGTCCATGCGCTGATAAGGCGTGTCGATCGCCTTGCCCTCACCGAGCAAGGTCTGCGCGACATTTTCCAGGCTGAACGAGGGGAAACTCCAGGTGGCCGAACGCAGGGCCTCGATGCCATCGATGATCAGCCGCCCCGCCGCTGCGGCGAAGAAATGGTTGCCTCGGCTGCCGTGCTCGCGCCAGGCCATTTCTTCCCCACCACGGCCCAGGCATAGCGGTACCTGATAGCGCTGAGCCTGATCACGCAGCACCCGCAGATCGAACTGCACCAGGTTCCAGCCGATGATGCCGTCTGGGTCATGCCGTGCCATCCAGCCGTTTAGCCGTTCGATCAGCTGTTTGCGGCTGTCGCAATATTCCAGTTCAAAATCCACGCCGGAGCCATCGCCGTTGGCCGGGCCGAGCATGTAGACCTGCCGCTGGCCGCAGCCTTCCAACGCGATGGAATACAGCTCGCCGCGCATCGTGGTTTCGATATCCAGCGAGACGAGCCGGAGCTGCGGGCGATAGTCCGGTGCCGGTTTGATCTGCGCCTCCAACAGCACACCGTCGGCATCCGGCTGGCCGGTAAAGCTCACCGGTGCGGTGATGAAGCGCTCCATCAGGTAGCGCTCCGGCGGGCGAATGTCGCCCTCGTACACATCCAGTCCTGCACCGCGCAGGCGCTTCTCGAGATTCATCAACTGACGGTGCTGCTTGCAATACAGGCCGACCACCGGACGATGGCGGAAATCGATCAGGCTCAGCGGCCGCAGTTCGACGTCGCGCTCTCCTTTGAGCAGCAATTCGACCTTGCGCTGCTGCGTCGCCGGAATGAAGGCAACCGAAGGCTGGTACGGCACGCGCAAACGGCGCGGGCCGGTATCAGTCGCCAGCCAGAACTCCACTTCGGTGCCGGCCGCCGTATCTCGCCAATGCCGGGTCAGCATGAAGCCCTGCTGCAGATCCACCGTTCGCATACCTCACCCATTCGAAGCCGCCCATTCTACGTGGCATCAGCGCATCAAGGGCGGCAGCGCGACGGGGCAACTCATACGATGTCTTGTCTGGCAAAGGCTCTTCTTGGCCCTCCTTAATGGCGTGTTTATCGCCTTATCGCTTTGACAGGCTGCAAATCACTGTCGATACTCGAGGAGGTTGTACGATGACTGACCTAATAATAACAATGGAATCACCATGCCTTACTCCAGTACGCCGCCACCGGCCTGTCTCTCGCTGTCGCCCTGTTCTGTTCACAGCCCACCACTAGCGCCCCCGAACGCCTCTCCGCGGGAAGTCGCGCCTGCATCCGCTCGACATCACGCCTCCCCTGATAAAGCCTGAAGGACTCCGCCATGACAGCACGTAACAACGACTCCACCACCAATGGAGAACGCCGCGCTTTTCTGAAGTCTTCCTTGATGGTTTCGGCCGGTGTCGCCTCCATGGGCGGCCTGGGCCTGTCCCGGCTCGCCGTCGCCGAACCCTTGACCCAGCGCTATCCAGACGAGCTGGTAGAGATTCTCGACGAGAGCTTCGCCAAGTACAGGCTGTTCAACGCCAGCGTCGAGAAGATCGCCAGCGGTATGCGCTGGGCTGAAGGTCCGGTCTGGGTGGGCGACGGCCGCTACCTGCTGGTCAGCGATATCCCGGAGAACCGCATCATGCGCTGGGATGAGATCACTGGCTCGTTCGATGTCTATCGCCAGCCCTCGAATCACTCCAACGGCTTGGCGCGTGACCTACAGGGCCGGCTGCTGACGTGCGAAGGCTCAACCACCAACGATATCGGTCGCCGTGTGACCCGCACAGAGCCCGACGGTAGCATCACGGTGCTGGCCGATCGGTTCGAGGGCAAACGCTTCAATTCGCCCAATGACCTGGCGGTGCATCAGGACGGCTCGGTGTGGTTCACCGACCCACCCTTTCAGACCGGCAACTATTACGAAGGGCACAAGATCGAAACCGAGCTGCCAGATGCGGTCTACCGCATCGACGGTGCAAGCGGCGCCGTGACCCGAGTAATCGACTCGATTTCCGGCCCCAACGGGCTTTGCTTCTCACCCGACCAGAACACGCTCTATGTAGTCGAAGGGCGCGCCAAACCCAACCGGCTGATCTGGGCCTACCCGGTCAATGAGGATGGCACGCTGGGCGAACGCCGCAAGCACATCGAGGCATCGGCGTATGGCGCACTGGATGGCATCAAGTGCGACGAAGACGGTAATTTGTGGTGCGGTTGGGGTAGCTCAGGCGCCCCGGAAGCGGTGACCGCCGACCTCGACGGCGTGATGATTTTCAACCCAGCGGGCAAGGCCATCGGCAAGATCCGGCTGCCGGAACGCTGCGCCAATCTGTGCTTCGGGGGCGCCAAGGGCAACCGCCTGTTCATGGCCAGCAGCCATTCGCTGTATGCGCTCTACGTCAATACGCGCGACGCGAGCTTCGGCAAGTACGGCAGCTGAGCAGGCGCCGTTCCTTTCAACCGACCTAGCTTACGTAGGAGCGAGCATGCATGCGAAGAGCTGCCCCACCAGGCTCAACGCATTCACGAGCACGCTCGCTCCTATAGGTTGGCGTGCGACCCGAACGTTCTACTCGCTCAGGCGACCGACGCATCCTCGCCCAAATGGATCACCCGCGCCGCGCGCAGCATGCACTTGGTCATTTCGGGCGGTGAAAACTTGGTCAGGATGTCATTGGCACCGGCGGCCTTGGCCTTGTCGGTGCTGATGGTGCTGTCCAGCGAGGTGTGCAGCAGCACATAGATAGAGGCGTAGTCGGGATGCTTGCGCAGTGCCTGGGTGAAGGAATACCCGTCCATTTCAGGCATCTCGATATCCGAGACCACGCAGTTGATCGCCTCGTAGCTATCCTTGAGGCTGTCGAGTTTCTCGAAGGCTTCGCGGGCGCTGCGCACCGCATGGCAAGTGATGCCCATCTTGGTCAGCGCCGATACCGACATGTGAATGGCCACCTGGCTGTCATCGACGATCAGCGCGCGGGTTTCGGTGAGCAGTTGCGCGTCCTGGTCGTCCAGATGAGAAATGTCGGCCTCTCCCGGAACCGGGGCGATGTTGTGAATGACCTTTTCCACGTCGAGGATCTGGATCAGTTCGCCATCCACTTCCGCCGTCCCGGTAATGAACGAGTTGGCGCGCGCGCCGTAAGGCGGCGGCAGGATTTTCGACGTCTGGATATGCACGATCTTGACCACCGCCTGGACGTGCAAGCCCTGTTTGGAACGGCTGATCTCGGTAACGATCAGGCAGCCGCCTTTGGGGTCCTGTAACGGCGCCATGCCGATTGCCAGGCTGAGGTCGATCACCGACAACGGCTGACCCCGCAGCGTAGCGACGCCTCGGACATGGGGATGCGATTCGGGCAACCGAGTGAGCGACGGCGTCGGAATGATTTCGCTGACCTTCAACAGGTTGATCGCCATCTGCTTGCCGCTGCGCAGCGTGAACAGCAAAAGCGATAAGGCGTCGGTAGCGGATGCGTTGTTCATGAATGGTCCTGTGGAAAGCCGGTCTCGTGCCGAGATGTAACCTCGCTACAGCCTTGTCGGCAGCCGCGCGCAAATCTTCAGTGGAATCGGCGCAGACCCGACGAGTTGCGACCGCTCGCCTTGACTCAACAGCGCTCGAAAACCGCCGCGATGCCCTGCCCGCCGCCAATGCACATGGTCACCAGCGCGTAGCGCCCCTGAATGCGCTGCAGTTCGTGGATCGCCTTGACCGCAATGATTGCGCCGGTCGCGCCCACCGGATGACCGAGGGAGATACCGGAACCGTTGGGATTGGCCCGCGCCGGGTCCATGCCCAGCTCTTGCATCACCGCGCAGGCCTGGGCGGCGAAGGCTTCGTTGGCTTCGATCACGTCGATCTGCTCGAGGCTGATCCCGGTGCGCTCCAGCACCTTGCACACGGCCGGCACCGGGCCGATGCCCATGTACGCCGGGTCCACGCCCGCATGGGCATACCCGACCAGCCTCGCCATGGGTTTGAGCCCCAACGCCTGCGCACGCCCGGCCTCGGCCAGCACCAGCGCCGCAGCACCATCGTTGAGCCCGGAGGCGTTGCCCGCGGTCACGGTGCCGTTGTCCTTCTTAAACACCGGTTTCAGCGCCGCGAGGCGCTCGGCGGTCAGGTCACCACGGATATGTTCGTCGGCCTCGAACTGAACGGTCCCCTTGCGGGTGGCAACGGCGACCGGGACGATTTGCTCACGGAAGCGGCCCTGCTCCACCGCGCGAACGGCCCGCTGTTGGCTTTCCAGTGCCAGCGCATCCTGCTGTTCACGGCTGATGCCATAGCGCTCGGCGACATTTTCCGCGGTCACGCCCATGTGGAACTTGCCCCAGGGGTCATGCAGCAGGGTATTCATGTAGTCGATCGCCTGGCTGTCGCCGAGGCGCGCACCCCAGCGCAGGTTCGGCAGGATGAACGGACCGCGGCTCATGCTCTCTGCGCCGCCACCAATGGCTACGTCGGTATCGCCCAGCAGGATCGACTGCGCCGCCGAAATTACCGCCTGCAATCCCGACCCGCACAGGCGGTTGACGTTGAAGGCGGGGGTTTCCAGCGGAATCCCGGCGTCCACCGCGGCCACGCGCGCCAGGTAACCATCGCGCGGTTCGGTGGGGATCACGTTGCCCATCACCACGTGGCCCACAGCGTCAGCGGGCGTACCGGAGCGTTCCAGCACGCCGCGGCAGGCCGTGGTGGCAAGGGCGATCAGGTCGACATCCTTCAGCGCACCGCCAAAGGAGCCGATCGGGGTGCGCACGGCACCGACAACGACGATTTCACGTTCAGCCATGGGGGCCTCTTCGAAGCAGGGAATCAGGCGCGCCGCCAGGAACCGGCGCACGGAATCGCCCGATCCTAGCGAAGTCCGGCTGCGGAACAATAGCCATTGGCGCAGAACTGCTGTGCAGCATTGCAGAACCAGGCGGTCAGGCTGCGTCGCTGATCTATAAAGTCAGGCGACTAAAGCGTGGCTGGGTGACCCGCCTTATGGCGCCGGCAGCGGTTGCGGCGCAATGGCATCGGTGGCGATCAGCTCGCCATGGGCGTGGCGCCCGGCCTTATCTGCCCGTTTGCGCGCACTGATGGTGGCCACGCACTGGTCGTCGTTGTTGAGGATGACAATGCACTCCAGACACTGAATGCACTCGTCATAGTCGATGCGCCCGTCACGCTTAATCGCGCCGATCTCGCAGTGGTTCTTGCAGTGCTGGCAGGGTTGGCCGCACGCATCGATACGCTTGAGCCAGGAGAACAGGTGGAACTTGCCAAGCATCGCCAACCCAGCGCCCAGCGGGCAGACGTAGCGGCAATAGAACTTGTGCACGAACAGACCCAGCCCGAGCAGAACCACGGCATAGAGCACGAACGGCCAGGAGCGGACGAAGAATAGTGTAATGCTGGTCTTGAACGGCTCCACTTCGGCGAGCCGCTCGGCCAGCGTCAGCGAATAGAAGGCGGTCGGCACCAGACCGATGAGAATCAGGTACTTCAGCCACTGCAAGCGCTGATGACGCCGATCAGAGATTTTCCACTGGCGGATACGCAGGCGCTTGGCCAGCCAGCCGAGCATTTCCTGCAGCGCACCAAACGGACAGAGCCAGCCACAGAACACGCCACGACCCCAGATGAACAGACTGATAAAGGTGAAACTCCAGAGGATGAATATCACCGGATCCATCAGGAACACCCGGATATCGAAGTTCTCCCCCAGCGCCAATAACAGGGTAAAGATGTTCACTACCGAGAGCTGGCCCTGGGCATACAGGCCTATGAACACCAGCGTGAACAACAAAAAACCGGCACGGAACAGATGGAAGCCACGGCTGTGCCGGCTGATGCGATGCTGCCAGATGAACACGGCGCTCAGCAGGATCAGCGATACGACAAGCACGCCGATCTGCCACATGCGTTCCTGCCACATGCGCAGCCAGATAGGCGCCGGCTCGGCAGCAATCTGCGCCTCTTCAACGTTGAACAGCTGCTGGTCGAGCTGAAAGTCACGGGTGAACTGCGTGCTGCTTTGCACCAGATGGTTGCGCTGCAGGTTCACGTTCAATCGCAACCCGGCAGGCTCGGCAGGGTTGAACGCGCTGTGTGTCTTGATGCGGAAGATCTGCGCCTCGACCTCATCGAGCGGCGCGTCGAGCAGGTCCATCACCGCGCCGTTGTTGAAATTCATGTCATACAGGTCAATGGCGTGGCCGTTCTGCATCAGTACCAACCGGCTGGGCGATGTGGCTGGCACGAAGTCGTCCGGCACATGGCGATACATACCCGAGGAGAGCACCAGCACCGCTTGCTCGCCGGCTTTCAATTCCTCGTTGAGCTTGGCGAAGCCGGCGTCGCCCAACAGATTGCGGCCAATGCTTGGCGCGTTCAGGTAGGCGAAGTAGAGGTCGGTGAAGGGCTGCGTATCGCTCTCCGGCTCGATACCCAGGTAACCCTCAATGGAATGACCCAAGCCGCGTTCGACCTCCTCGCGGCTGATCGTCCAATGCTGGAGATAGCCGCGCTGCAGCAACTGTGACCAGTCGAGCGGTTCATAGAGGCCGGGCTTTGCCGTGGCCAAGGGTCCGCTGGCAAATCCTTCAAGCAACTTGCGGGCCACGCTCAGGGCTGACAGCAATACGGTTTCGTTGAGGATCACTACCGACACCGTGGCCTTGCTCACCCCATCGATGCGGGCAATCGACTCACTTCCGCTCGCCCCTCCTTGTGCACCGCCCACCACAATGGGTATGCCAATCGATTTCTGTTGGTACTGGTCGACGAAGTCGAACAGCGGCTGTTCCCCAAGCCCGTGCAGGAAAACCGGCTCGTGATGTTCCAGAACCTTCACTCCGGCCAGCACACCCTGGGTGTCCATGCCGATCAGCAGACGGATCGGTTTGCCGGAAAATCCCTGCAGATTTGAGTAATCAGTGGACTCGAAGGCATAGCCGAGCAATTCGTCCAGCTGATAGACGCTGTGCACCGGCGGATTGTCCTGCTTCGGCTCGATGCGCGTGGCTTTAGGAAAAAGCTGCTGGATCTGCCCGTCCAGCCCCTGTGCGAACAGCGTCGGGCTGGCCAGCACGCTCAGCAGAACTAGCATGCGGAAAAGAAGGCTGGCGCGGCGTGTCATGGATGCCTCTTGGCTGTTGTTATACAGCCATGCTATCCACCGCTCGCGCCCCCGCCATGCGACTTGCTGGCTGGAACGCCAGTACTTCAGTCTTAAATTCGATGTGCGCCCGTCGTTCAACATCTTCGGCACGGAACGATGCACGCCGTCACCGGGCCCAAGCTAGACAACCCAAACGGGAGGCCCAGCGATGACCAAGGCAGTCAAACCGGACGCCGAACAACCCTACTTCGACGCCCCTGCCCATATTCCTGGCGGTAGCGATCACCAGATTCCGCACAGCCACCGGCTCGTGTACCGCGACTACGATGTGATCGTCCACCTCACCGGCTACGAGTACGAGACCTTCGGCGAGACCCTCTGGGCCGTGGGTGCCGAAGTGGTCAAGGAATTGGAAATCGTCGTCCTGGTGAGCGTCGACCAGGCCCAGCATTACCGTAGCTACGACGAAGCCATGGCGCACGGCACGGCACTAGGCAAGCGACTGGTTGACGGGCTGACCGGCGTCCGCCAAACCTCTGAACAGTCACTGGCTGCAGCACGCGGCAAGACCAACCAGACCAACGGGAGAATCCATTCGATGAACGACAACAACGCGGTCGTACGACACGACGAGTCCCAGCAGCGCTATGTCCTTGAAGTCGACGGCAAGGAACTGGGCGTTGCCAGTTATCAGGACGAGAGCGACCGTCAGGTCTTCACCCATACGGAGGTCGATCCGAGCCTGGAGGGCCAGGGCATGGGCAGCAAACTGGTTCGCGAGGCACTTGATGGCGCCCGTCGGCGCGGCAAGCGCATCGTGCCGATGTGTGAGTTCGTTGCGGCCTATGTGAAGAAGCATCACGATTGGGACGACATCATCGCCGCGCAGTAAAAGCACGCGGAGGGACAAGCATTTACCGCTCAGGCGAGTACCATGCCGGCCCCTGAACCGAAGCGCTTCGCATGACCTGTACCAACCGCAAGATCGATCACCTTCGCCGGCAGATTCCGGGTTTCGCCTGCGAACCCGGCTGCCACGATTGCTGTGGCCCGGTCACTGCCTCCTCCGAAGAAATGGCCCGCTTGCCGCACAGGAGCGTTGCCGCGCATGACGCGGCGATGGCGCACTGGAACTGCGTTCACCTCGGCCCAAACGGCTGCGAGGCTTACGAACAGCGCCCATTGATCTGTCGGCTGTTCGGCACCACGGCCAGCCTGCCCTGCCCGCGCGGCCGCGGTCCGGAAATCCCCACGACACCTGAAGTGGAAAAGCAGGTGCACCAACTTATCGCCAGCACCCGTCAATTGCTGGTTTAAAGGCGTAGCCAGAAAAGACATCATGAGAGACACGATGAGCAACGAACTGCGGATTGAAGACATCCAGCTCGGCGACGGCAAGGCCGTGGTCAAAGGTGCCCTGATCACCACGCAATACCGTGGCCAACTCGAAGACGGCCGTACCTTCGATTCGTCCTATGATCGCGGTAAGCCGTTTCAGTGCGTGATCGGCACCGGTCGCGTTATCAAGGGTTGGGACCTGGGGCTCATGGGCATGAAGGTTGGCGGCAAGCGCAAGCTTTTCGTCCCCGCCCACCTCGCCTATGGCGACCGGCAGGTAGGTGAGCACATCGCGCCGAACTCGAACCTGCTGTTCGAGATCGAGCTGCTGGAAGTGCTGACCCGTGACGACTGAACATGAGAGTGATGTCTGAGCAGGAAAACCAAGACCTGCGGCGGCCATCTGCGGGGCAGAACAAAGAGAGCGGCCCATTCAGCGGCCGCTCCACAAACAGACGTATTCGCACCGATGACGGCTGCAGCCCGAGCGGCAGTCGTCAAGCAGGTCAGGCGTGGGCCGGTTGACCGCTAGCGGCAGGAGTCGACGACCGGGCCCTGCCCATGGACTCGCTCACCACGTCACCCAGCATGTCGGCAGTAATGGCGCAGAGCGTCCAGCCGAGATGGCCGTGGCCGGTGTTGTAGAACACACAGGGTGAGCTGCCGCGTCCGACCTTGGGCATCATGTTCGGCATCATCGGCCGCAGGCCAGCCCAAGGCACCACGCTCTGAGTACTGACGCCCGGGAAGCATTCAGCCACCCAGTCCACCAGCGGACGGATCCGATCGGCGCGGATGTCGCGGTTATAGCCGTTGAACTCGGCGGTGCCGGCTACCCTAAGGCGGCTGTCACCCAGGCGGCTGGTGACCAGCTTGGTTTCATCGTCGAGCAAACTGACGGTAGGCGCTGCTGCGCGGCTGGTCTCGTCGTTGAGGTTGACCGTGATCGAGTAGCCCTTCACTGGATAGATGTTCACCCGATCGCCAAGTTGAGCGGCCAACGCGCGGCTGGCGGTTCCGGCGCAGACAACGATGCCATCAAACTGCAGGCGCTCTTCGCCACCCGAAGCCGCGACGGTCACGCTGGCACCCTTGCCATCGGTGGCAACGGCTTTCACGTTCTGGTCGTAACGGCAGTCGACGCCTAAGCGTATGGCGGCTGTCGCGAGGCCGTTGGTGAACATGTGGATGTCGCCCGTGGAATCGCACTCGGTGTAGTAGCCGCCATAGTATTGCCCTGCCAGCGTCGGCTCGATGGCACGCATTTCGTCTGGTGTCACGCTGCGCCGGGGCAAGCCACCCTGAGCCAGCAATGTCGAGACTTTGCCGGCATGCTCGAAACCGGCCTTGTCGCGGTAGATGTGCAAGATGCCGGCCTTTTTCAGGTCGAAATCGATGCCCTCTTCCTCGGCCCAGGCGAACAGGTGCTCCCGAGCGGCGATAGCCATGCGAGCCGTTTCGATGGTGTTTTGGCGGTACTGCGGGATGGAGCCGATGAACTCGGCGAACCAGGACAGCTTGTGCCAGCTGGGCTTGGGATTGACCAGCAGCGGTGCATCGCTTTTGAGCATCCACTTGATGCCCTTGAGAATGGTCGACCAGTGATTCCAAACTTCGGCGTTGGAGGCGGACAGCTGACCGCCATTGGCAAACGAGGTTTCCATCGCTGCGTAGCGATGCTTCTCCAACAGAGTGACGGCGAAACCACGCTTGGCCAGCGCGTAGGCAGTGGTGATGCCGGTGATACCGCCACCAATGACAGCTATCTTTTTCATGCGTGCAGCTCCAGAACGTCAAGGGTCAGAGCCCGTCCGCGACATGCGGATCAGGCGCCCCCTCTGTTCTGGACCTGAGAGTTTCACGAGCGCCGCTCGCTTGCTCCTTCGGTGCGACGGGCGACGATGGGCCCGGCGGCTCTTCAGAGTTCACCTGTGATAACGGTCCTTTTGCCTGAGAGTTTCCGGGGCGGTTGCTCCTTCGGCGCTGCACACGACCAAGCCGCTGCAGTCTCTCCCGATATCACTTCTTTGCCATGAGCGGCTGCTCACGGCAGTTTTACCATTAAAGCTTTTGCACAATGCGCGCCAAGCGACACTCGCTCGCCGCTGCTGGCTGCAGCCACTCTACCGAACCTGAAATTGCACAGCTACGGTGCAACAATCAGCGCGCGTTGCAGCTACATGCGCGTTTCTACCGCAGTTCCGGTACAGAAGATAGCCCCGCCCCATCGTCGCTTGGCCTCAGCCGCCGACTATCTCAATCAGCTGGCTCAGGTCGACCGGCTTGGTCATATGAATATCGAAGCCTGCCGCCAAGGCCTGCTCTCGATCACTCGGCTGGCCCCAACCGGTGATAGCGATTAACCGCACATTGGCGCCGGTGGGATGGGCGCGGATCATCCGCGCCACTTCGTCACCCCGTTGGCCAGGCATGCCGATGTCCAGCACCACAACCTCTGGCTTAAGCTGCAGATAACGTTCGAACGCTTCGATGCCGTCAAACGCCAAGTGCACCTCGTGGCCCTCCAGCCGAAGGATCTCGGCCATGGTTTCGGCGATGTCCCGGTTGTCGTCGGCAACCAGAACGAGCCGCTTGTTCAGCGTGACGCTTTCGCTGAGATCACGGCTTGCGCCAGCAGTGCTGGCAGACAGAACCGGCAGGGTCAGGCTGAACTCCGCGCCGTGGCCGAGCCCTTCGCTGCGTACCCGAAGGTCCGCTCCATGCAGCTTCGCCAGGCCTTTGGCCAGCGCCAGGCCGATCCCCAGGCCGGAGTTGATGTGAGTCCCGGCGACTGGCACCTGCGCAAACCGTTCGAAGATCAATCTGAGGTGTTCCCGCGCGATACCCAGGCCGTTATCGATCACCGAAAGCTTGGCGATGTCACCATCCCGTGTTGCCGTGATGCGAATGCAGCCACCGTCGGGGGTGAATTTCGCGGCGTTGTTGAGCAGGTTAGTCAGAATCTGCTCGAGGCGAAGCGGGTCGGCGTCCAGCAAAATGGGACTGGCCGGCAGCGCCACTATCAGCTCGTGTTGCTTTGCCTCGATCTTCTCTCGGGCAGTCTCGATGGCTGCCTCGATGATGGTCCGCAGATCCACTTGCTCCTTGCGCAGAACCAGCTTGCCAAGCGTGATGCGGGAGATGTCGAACAGATCGTCGAGCAGCAGCGCCATATGCCGCACCTGCCGCTCGATGATTTGCTGGCTGCGGAGTTTTTGCGCATCGCTTGCCGCGGCAGAACCAAAAATGCCGGCAGCCAGGCGAATGGGTGCCAGCGGGTTGCGCAGCTCATGGGCCAGGGTCGCGAGAAATTCATCCTTGCGCCGTGCAGATTCACGAATTTCCTGTTCGTGATGCTTGGCCTGGGATACATCAGCAAACCATACGGCCAGGCTTTGATCGAACGGCGTCGCGATCAAACGCACCCAGCGCTCGCTGTCAAACCCGGTGCTGCGCAGTTCCAAATCACGCGGTTGCTGAAACCGGGCCGCCTCCAGCAAGGTCTTCAATGCTTGCGGATTGGCGGCCTCGCCAAGCACCTCGCGCAGTCGCCGCCCAGTCAGCTCGTCGACTGTTCCGCGCAGGCTGGATGCGCCAGTGAGGTTGATGAAATCGAAGCAGAAGTCGTCCACCTCGCCCGCCGGGTTCCGATGGGGAGACAGGACTGCAAAGGGCACGGTGGACGAGTTCAGCGCTACCTGTAGGCGCTGCTCCAACATGCCCGCCTTGGTCTGCGCCCGCGCCCGGTCGATGAATACTGCGGCCAGGCCCGCTACGACATCGGCCAGCCGAATCTCTCGTTCCGTTGGGGATCGCGCCTCTTTGAGCTGTACCGTAAGCGTCCCGAGTACGCTGTTGTCGCTGTGCCGAATGGGCGTGCTGTGAACCGAACGAAATCCCTCGCTGCGCGCAACGGAGACAAACTCACGGAAGCAGGGGTCGGCTTCGGTATCAGTCACCACCACGCGCTCCCCTTTTTGCACCGCTATGCCACAGGCACCGAGGCCGGGCTGCGCTTCATCCATGAGCGCCAACGAAGCAACTGAAAAGCCCCTCGAGGCATGAATGCGCAAGGCGGCCGAACCGTCGCTGAGCGCCAGCAGCCCATGCGCGGCGCCGTGCAAAGTGCACAGGGCGTCGATGATCGCTTGCAACTGGTCGCCCAGTGCAGGCATCTGTAGCAGGCGATTACTCAGGTCCTGGACCAACTCCAGATCGCTGACCTGCTGGGTCAGGTCCTGCTGCGCCAGCTCCAGCCGCGAAAGCATGTTGTCACGCTCGGCCTCACTCGACAGACGCGCCTGTGCGGCGCTTTCGAGCGCTCGCCCGACTTCACGGATTTCCTCGATCTCGCTTTCAGGCGCCTTGAACGCCTGCCCGTGACCTATCGCCTGAGCCGCCCGCCGCAGATGCCGCATCGGGACGTTGATCCGACGCGTTGCGAACAGCGCAGCCGTTACCGCAAACACCAGCGACAGCAGCAACCCGCCACCGTAAAGCGTATAGACACGCGTCGCCCCGGCTTCGACAACTTCGGTGGGCACACCGGTCGCCACCACCCAGCCGGACGGCTGCAATCTCACAAAAGAGGTGTAGACCGAATTGCCTTCCATGGTCATGGACAGGCCGATCCCCTCCTCGCCCGAGTTCTCCTGCAGGATGGCCGCCAACGAGGGCGAAGCTGGCATCCCCAGCGTCTCCTCGTGACGCAGCGAGCGCGCGATACGCAAACCGTTGGAGTCCAACACGGTATTGACCCAACCGGTCGGCAGCCTCCGGTTGGCGATCACATCAGCGACGCCTTGGGGCCTCAGCACGGCAGTCAATACGTAATGAACTGCGTCGCCCTGGTGTACTGGCACACGCAGAGGGACGCCCCAGATGCCGCCGGGCCCCTTGCTCATGCTCCCAACCTGCGGTTTGCCTGTTCGGATCACCTCAGCGAAGCTGCGCGGCTCGGCGATGGTTTTGGAAGCTGGTGGATTGTGCAGCGAAACCCGCCTCAGCACTTCACCTTCAGGGCTGACGATCAGCAAGGCATACCAGCTGGGCACCGAGGGCAACACCCGGCGAACCATATCGGCGAACCCATCGATATCGCCATCATCGAGCAGTGGCGACTGCGACAACGCCTGGAGCACGTTGAGCGACCGGCTCAGCTCGACCTCCACGGCCGTCGCGGCGAGGCGCGTAGCTTCAAGGCTGCGCTGCTTGGCCAACTCCGTCTGTTCGGAGACGATCGAGAGCATGCCCAGCCCAGCCACCAGGGCCAGCGGCACAATCCCGGCCAGTGCAATGGTCAACAGGCGGCTGCGCAACGGTACCGACCGTACTGACTTGGCTCCCGTTGCGTGATTCAAGATATGACTTCCTTTGACGACGCCCAGACGCATCAGCCGCGAAATTCTGCCGAAACGAGTACAGCGTGGTGCGCGGCGCGCTAGCTTAAGCCATCATTTAACGGCGCGCATTGCACTTGGAAACCCGGGTGCCAAACAGGTTCCATTTGCTTGGACGGTGCCGTGCCACACCCGAGCGGGAATGCATCAACATCAAAATCAGGCAGGAGCCATTACCGGACCGGCCGGGCGTCACTCATCCCGAATGCACGTCAACAGCGCATTCAGCGTTGAGTCTCCGTACTCGCCGCTCATGGTTAGCGCACGGCGACCCTCCGGCGCGATGATGGTGATGGGCGTGCTATCCAGGCCGGGCGAGGCTTCGGTTTCGCCGGGATGGAGCTGGCACGCCACCTTGAATCGTTCGTGATTGGTGATCAGGACCTGCACCAGCCCGGCCTCGATACCGGGTTGGGTGTCGGTTTCGAGCTCACTGACTTCCACATCGACACGCAGGTCGTTCAGCTCACGTTCCAGTTGCAGCGGATCGGCCATGGCCACCGTCGTTAGCAACAGCAATCCCAGCGTCAGAAACGGATTCATAGAAATCTCCAGGGCTTTACTCAAACCATATGGAGCCACTGCCGGGCCGAGGAGTTCGCGGGCAGTGCCGTCGAGCCGGGCGCCTACGGCCGATACCACCCTGGAGATGCAAGAAGGCCCGCACATGGCGGGCCTCTTGGTCTTGCCTGCGGCTGCTTACTTCGGCAGTTTGAAGGTGATGAAGCTGGCGCGGCCGTCGCGCAGTACCCGCATCGATACTGAACGGTTCTTCGGCAGGTCCTTGACCACTTGGCTGAACTTCTTAACGGAATCTATCGCTTCGTTGTTCAGGTGCGTGATGACATCCCCCGGACGCAGGCCGATCATTGCTGCCGGACCCTGGCTGATGTCGTTGATCACTACGCCACCGGAGATCTCCAGCGCCTGACGTTGCGCGTCGGAGAGTTCGGTAACCGAAACACCCAGGCGGTTACTGCTCTGGCTCTTAATGCTCGAACCATCTGCAGAGGCCAGCACGTCGCCATCCTCAGGCAGCGCACCGATTTCGATGTTCAGTGTCTTGCGCTGGCCATCTCGCACCACTTCCAGCTTAGCCTTGCTGCCTGGCTTCATCGCCCCGACCAGATGCGGCAAATCACCGGACATATCGATCGACTTGCCATCAACGCTCAAGATCACGTCGCCAACTTTCAGGCCGCCCTTGGCAGCCGGACCGCCATCCATCACCTGGGCGACGAGCGCACCAGCAGGACGCTCCAGGCCGAAGGATTCGGCGAGGTCCTTGTTCACTTCCTGAATGACGACACCCAGCCAACCGCGGCTGACCTTGCCGTCCTCACGCAGCTGATTGGCCACGTCCATCGCAACGTCGATCGGGATCGCGAACGACAAGCCCATGAACCCACCGGAGCGGGTGAAAATCTGAGAGTTGATGCCTACGACTTCACCATCGAGATTGAACAGCGGGCCGCCGGAGTTACCCGGGTTGATCGCCACGTCGGTCTGAATGAAAGGCACATAGCTCTCGTTCGGCAGGCTGCGACCTTTGGCGCTGACTACGCCTGCGGTAACCGTATGGTCGAAACCGAACGGCGAACCGATCGCGACGACCCACTCGCCTGCTTTCAGCTCTTCGGAGCTGCCAATCTTCACGGTCGGCAGGCCGTCCCCTTCGATTTTCAGCAAAGCCACGTCACTGCGCGGGTCGGCTCCTACGAGCTTGGCCTGCATCTCGCTACGATCCGGCAAGCGCACCATGATCTCATCAGCGTCGGCCACAACGTGGTTATTGGTCAGGACATAACCGTCCTCAGAAATGATGAAACCCGAACCTAGCGACTGAGCTTCGCGGCGACGCTCGGGCTGCTGTGGCATCCCGCGCTCGAAAAACTCGCGGAACATGGGCGGAATGCCCTCTAGATCAGGCATTTGTGCCTGCGCGTGGCCGCGCATCGGCTGCTTCTGCTTGGTGCTGATGTTCACCACTGCGGGCGAAGCATCCTCCACCAGAGGCGTGAAGTCCGGCAGGTCAGCGTGGGCAATGAGCGTCTGTCCAAACAGCGCTACACCGGCCACGGCAGCCAGGAAGTTTCTACGAAGAATCATAGGGACTGGTCTCTCCACGATGAAAAAATGGGGTTAAAAACGACCGGTCTCGCGCACAGCCGATTCCTGGTCAAAAAAAGCAGCGGGTTGCCGCATGCACAATGGCTGACTCTAAGCTGACAGCCGGTTTGCGGCAAACCCACCCAAAGGAGCTGGCTGTTCCGTCAGCCTGAACCAGACTTTACGCCGAAGACAGTCAGCTTCGTGTGTAGCGGGCGTAAAGGAAAAGTAAGGTTTCAACAACAGCGCCCTCGCATTCAGCGTCACAAAGCTCTATTTCCCCTGCTGGTTTGAGGTGTCCAACAGTCCGGCGGCGTCTGCAACCTGACACACCCGCTGATAGTCGTCCGGCATTGTCAGCGCCGCCTCTGCACGTCTGAGTGCCATCGAGGCATGTCGGTTCGCTGCAAGAGCAACCGCCGCGTCGCCGAGCCGACTCAATGACGCCAGCGCTTGCTGCAAGCGTATGCACACCTCGATGATCGCAGCGCCGTCCCGCGCGATGGGTGTAAAGAAATCGTCGAGCATGTCCGCTACGCTCAGCCCCGGCGCAAATACGCGGTCGAACTTGGGGTCTTCCGGCGGCGTCGGTCTGGACAGGTGCGAAAGCACACGAACGCCCCGGCCAATCACATCAATTGCGGTGCCTTGGTCGTTAATGGCGGGCGACAGCGCACGCGAGGCGACCTCGGCCATGACGATAATGCCGTACCGGGGGTCTCGGTCGAAGGTCCGCTGCGCGCCGATGACAAAAGCATCGCGCAGCGCGTCGTCGCAGTCATCTCCGATTCCGACCGACCAGGCGATTGGCCGGGACGGCTCCACGAAGATCCCCGGCAGTACGCAAATATAGACCGCACAGTCGTCAGACTTGGTCAGCTCGCCCAGCGAGGGCATGTCGATATGCTGCACGAAACCGATCTTGTCGGCGTACAAAGGACGCGCACCCGGCAGGACTTTGGGATCGATGTCCAGCGGCCGACCGCCTAGATAGGGTTGCTCCATTCGCTGGCACAGCGCCTGGGTGGCGGCCTTCTCGACTCTGGCCGTCGTTTCGGCAACGCGACCCAGACCGGACAATTGATCGATCCAGCGCAACAGGGCGTATACCACCAGAATGACCACGACAATCGTCGCCGCGAACAGCACTACGCGCCCGTTGTCGCCGTAAAGGCCGGTGCTCAACGCGATGATACCGACCAGGCTGAAAATGAACGAGCCGACAAAGGTTGAGAGCGTGTTCTGTGTGGTCGAGTCTTCGACCAACAAGGAAATGGCGCGCGGCGTGACGTTATTCGTAGCCGAGCCATAGGCGGCCACCATGATGCTCAGAGAGAAGGTGGTGACCGCGAGCATGCTGGACGCCAGCACACCAAGAATGTTGTCGACCGCATCGGAACCGATCTTGGTCGGCACGTCTTCGGGAATGTAAGGCGCCGCCACCAGCGCCACCAGCGCGGTAGCAATCCCCAATACCGAATACAAGCTGGCCCGGAACCAGGGCCGCTTACTGATGCGGATGACAAACCACTTCCAACGCTCAATCATCTGTTGCTCGCAATAGGTCCGTTTCACTACAGACAAGCGTGCTGAGGGACCGTTGCGTAGGCTTGGCGGTTTCTTCCCGCCCCGGTCGCCAGCGCTTAGCGGGCCAGCGCCTCGACCGTTGCGGGCAGGTCGCGCATGTGATTGATCACCGCGGCCACACCCAGCTCACGCAACGCTTGGTCATGCCCAGCTGGAATGTGGCTGGCGCCGGTAAAGCCGATCACCTGCATGCCCGCGGTGCGCGCCGCCAGCACGCCGGTCAGGCTGTCTTCGACGACCAGACAATGACCCGGCGCGACGCCCATGCGCTCGGCAACCAGCAGGTAGACGTCGGGCGCTGGTTTCGGTGAGCGGACCATTTCGGCGCAGAAGATATTGCCGGCCACCCGTTCGGTCAGGCCGGCACGCTGCAGCGATGCTTGAACGTTGTGCAAACGGCTATTGGATGCCACCGCCAGCGGCAGCTTGATGGCCAACAGCGCTTCGCGCACGCCCGGGATTGCCTGGACTTCTTCCGCCACAACCTTCTCGCTCTGCCGGCGTAGATCGGCATCGAAAGTCTCCGGCATGGTCAGGTCGAAGCGTTTTTCGATCAGATCGATGATGCTCGGAACGGTCAGACCGAAGGTACCTTCCAGCGCGGCATGCAGCTGCTCGGCGGGTACATGCAGGCTCAGGGCCTCGAACAGGACGCGGTGGCTGATGATTTCACTGTCGACGATCACACCGTCGCAGTCGCTGATCAGCAAGTCGATAGAGGCCATCGAATCTCCCGTTTTGAATGCGCAGTACGGCGCGACGACTCCGGTGTGGAGACAGCGCCTTGGACTGCAAACGGTGCGCTGAGTTTAGCCTGCGACGGTACAGCGGCCGCTCAACCATGCCGCCTCAGCGAATGCCCAACATCCGGTCAGCCGACCAACGCCCAGCGCCACGGCCAATAACGACCAGCATCAGGCCGATCCAGGTCAGGTGCGTAGGCCAGGCATCGGGGTAAACGAAGAGCTGGATCACCAGCGTCATGCCCAGCAGGGCCAAGGCCGATAGCCGCGCCAACAGGCCGAGCACCAGCAGTAGTGGGAACAGATGCTCGGCATAGGTGGCCAGATGCGCTGCAAGATAAGGCGACAACAGCGGCAGCGCGTACTCGGTTTCGAACAGGCTGAAGGTGCTGGGTTTGATTGTAAGAAAGCCGCTGACCTTAGTTCGCCCGGAATAAAAGAACACTGCGGCGATGGCCAAGCGCGCCACCAGACCCAACATCGAGTCGCTGATGTGGTGTTGCAGCCATACGGCGAGTCGATTCGAGTGCTGCAACGGACTCGATGTCGGGTTGGCTGGGTTCCTGTGCAGGGTGTGCATGTCGGTCACTCCAGTTGCTGATCAATCGATGACGAAGACCCGGGCGGCAAACAGGCTCGCCAGCAGTGCATTGAAATCCAGCGCGGGCTGGGCCTCGAGCGCGAGATCCGATGCGCTGGCAAGCGTATGGCCATCGGCGCAGGCATCGAGAAAGGCACAGCCGCCAACGCTCAAGGGCTGCCAGACGACGCGGTTCTCTCGCCGGCAGAGCAACGTGCCCTCGCCCTGCCAGAGCAGTGGATCGGGCAGTTCGATGCCTTCGCGGTTGCAACGCCATAGGCTGAACGCCGGCAAAACGGACCAATGCCAGCGCGCCGCTGCATGGGGTCGCAAATGCAGTTCGGCCAGCTGGATCGGCGTCATCGAGCTCAGCGTATGTAGTTCCAGTCGAGGTTGTTCCACCGCGGCAAACGCCTCGAGCCACAGGCGATCGAGGCGCGCGATCTCGGCGAGGTACGGTAAGTCGCGGGCAGGTTCGAAACGCTGCAGAAAGTCTGCAAAGCCGTCGCCATAGCTGATCAACTGCGGCTGGGTCGGAGGGCACTGCTGCGCGAAAACGCAGGCCGCTGAGCT